>Ga0307513_10000193_pt1:5000-17500 | contig 88738 bp, 64 predicted proteins | sample 15_EM_MG_FD_202174 | JGI IMG/M metagenome (GOLD analysis project Ga0307513, IMG submission 202174) | Populus trichocarpa ectomycorrhiza microbial communities from riparian zone in the Pacific Northwest, United States - 15_EM | ecosystem: Host-associated > Plants > Roots >...
TATTTTCTTAATTGCGTTTGATTAGGGCGAAGTTCCTTAAAAGCCTCCGCCTTCCTTAAAATATCCTCAACAGTTCCTGTAGGCTGAGCACCTTTTTCAAGGAAATAGAGAATAGCAGGAACGTTTAAATAAGTTTGATTCTTTATCGGATCATAAAAACCCACTTTCCGAAGAGCTCTTCCCTCTCTTCGGCATCGAACATCAATTGCAACGATTCGATAGACGGCTCATTGGGATAGATGTAGATAAACAATACCCCCCCCTAGAAACGTATAGGAAGTTTTCTCCTCGTACGGCTCGAGAAAAAATGATTCGAAGTTTTCTCTATATATAGAATTCTAATGAATGGCAAAAAGGTCCATAAAATGAATTAGACTATGATTTCACTCGTTTTTTTCTTCGTCCCTCCTAAAAAAAAATCATTTGTACTCATAACTCAAGTTGTATAATTCTCAAAAATAGCTCAAAGGAAAATCTTTAGGCAATTTCATTTATTGAGTAGTCTTTAACCCCCTTTTTGTTTGTCTCATTGAAAATCAATTTTGATTCTTTATTTTGATCCAGTTATTGAGACAATTAAAACGGTGTTTCCTTGTTTCGGGATCCTTTCTCTTTGTTTTAAATCATTGGGTTTAGACATTACTTCGGTGTTTCTCAATCTTTTCAAAATGGTAGCAACATACCCCTTTTGTGATTTCTTTCTACCAAAGAATCATACGAACGGTTGATTCTCGGGTGATACACTTTGGATCAAAAGAGTTTTCTCAATTCCAACAAATTTTCTTTTTAAATTGAAACTTGCTGAAATCGGATCCTTTCGATTTCTATATCGAAGATCTACTTACGAAGTTGTTTCATTTTATTGATTGGCATTAACCCTAGATCCTTGCCCCCGAGAAATGAATTAATACTTTCTACTCGAGCTCCATCATGTACTATGTTTATTTACATTACAACCCAACAAAAAAGAGGGGTTATAGTGCAACAAATGATGTCGAGTCAAGAGCACTTTCATTCCTATATAAAATGGTGGATGTAAGACTAAGAATCCACATCGGATCACGTCCTTCAAGTCGCACGTTGCTTTCTACCACATCGTTTCAAACGAAGTTTTACCATAACATTCCTCTAATTTGGAACCCGTATGGAATTGATTCAATTATGGAATCATGAATAGTCATTGGTTCAGCTGGCCATAGACATAGTAATCTATCCTTTTTCTTCTATACATAGATGATCCAAATTTTTCTGAAAAATCTGATTTTCTAAAAAAAAAACAAATTAACAGAAATATCTAAGAGAAATATAGAAATACTAATATAAATAATACGAATAAATGCATTCTTTTTGAATCTTGTATCCTCAAGTGACTCGATAGGCTAGAGCTAGATTTAGATTGACATTGACCCAACTCTAACTTCTTCAAATATCAAAGATTCAACTCCCAAGAAATCAGTAAAAATGTTTCTAATTGAAAAAGTTTCCTATTTCTACATCATTATTTGAATAAAGTTTGACAGTAAAGACTACATTTGATCATCAAAGAGAAATCTCTCTTTCTTTTCGAATTGATTCATCAATAATTTTAAGCAGATAACTAGATCGAACAAGAAATTCAATTTCTTTTTTTTTTGTGATATAGCTAAAAAAGACTGATGTAAGGTACGAGTTAGGTCCTTTGGATTCTGATTTTATCAATCAGATGGACAAAAAGAGGGTTTTCATATCTATCAGATAGACTGAACAACTGTTATGGATATTCTATGTTAAAAATTTCCATTTTCACATTGAAGCAATTACAATTCTTTTTCACAAAAATCGAAAGACTGCTGTCACTGAAATACAACGAAATCAAACAATACATACATAGAAGCTAAGCATTTCCTCATTTCTATGTATTTTCATATTTTGTTTAACCTGGGGTTAAGTAATCTTTCTGCAATTTTGTCATTCAAGTGAATAAAATGGATGAGTCACCCCACGTCTCAATTGTTAGATTAGATAGATTTACAATTATTCATTAAAGCCAAACACCAAATCCCTAAAAAGTTCAAAAAAAATACATTGGTTACATATGTAACTTGATTCTTTGTTAATGTGATTCGAACAGACACAGAGATTTAAATTCATAAATATCTTTGGTTGCTGATTAACGGCCATCTACTCCCCGAATTCAATGGAAATGATGATTCATAAATCTCAAAAAGATCTCTTTTTATGGAATATGAACTATCTCTTGTCTAGGGACAAAGACAAACAAGTCCAGATTCCATCATTTCTTATTTTACCCTAACCCAGCCTTAAGAGATGGAATCCCATTGAGTGAATTTAATTAGTTAGTACCAAGAGCCCCCTCTTACTCTTATTTAGAATTCAGAGATCCGCAGAACATTAAGATTCATAATTTGAGATACCTCATTGAAGTTTAAGGGGTAGGGAAAAAGAGATAGGAAAAATAGGCCCCTTCGCATTTTGATTCAAAATAAATCATTGAAAATTCAATATAGAGATGGGACCTAAGGTTTTTCTAAGTAACTAACTTCCTTCAATATGAAGGGATGGGCATATGATGAAAAGCCCGCCCTACCCCTTTTGAATTCAAACTTTTGTGATCTATGTTACCATCTTACCTGGATCACAAATAGATTCAGTTACATTTGCGTGTCATTTGCACTCAATTCCATTCAGTTTGTTGTGAAAAAAAAAGATATGATTCTTCTCTGAATCATTAAAAAAAAAAAAAACAAGAATCACATTCTATGACTAATATTATACCTTTAAACAGAAGGTTGTTTAAAACAAGGAATCTTTATTCTGATAGAATGGATACGCTCTGGGACGGAAGGATTCGAACCTCCGAATAGCGGGACCAAAACCCGTTGCCTTACCACTTGGCGACGCCCCATTTAGATTTCTATTCGACACTAATAAAGACTAATATTGGTGTTGCATGTTCGTCAATTCCAGTCCAAATATCTATAGAAAATATTTTTCTAGACTAGATTAGATTCTTGCTAGGATTTTGACACGTGTAGATATAGAATTCAACTGAATTTATTGATCATTACATATAATTCAATTAAGATATTGTATGAAAGTATGATTTCTTCTATTCTCTTTTGAGAATTGGAGGATTTTTGATTGGGTGGGTTCAAAGAAAAAGAGGGGCTTTTTGTCTACCTTACTTCATTTTTCCTTATTTATATCAAGAACTCAACCAAAATGCAACTATCTCCAAGAACAAAATGTCTGTTATGCTTAATATCTTTAGTTTGATCTATATCTGTCTTAATTCTACCCTTTATTCGACTAGTCTTTTCTTCGCCAAATTGCCCGAGGCCTATGCTTTTTTGAATCCTATCGTAGATGTTATGCCTGTCATACCCTTGTTCTTTTTTCTCTTAGCCTTTGTTTGGCAAGCTGCTGTAAGTTTTCGATAAAATCTTTAATACTATCCTAGAAAATTCATGATTTTTTCGAGAAAAAAAACTCTAACAATTAACAATTAAGAAGAGCAACTAATACAGTATGAACCTTCGATTCAAACACGGAAAGTCTGGGATAACCTCGAGAAATCAAAACCCAGCTCGACCCATTTCGTCATTCTGACCCTTTTTCCAACGAAAGGCCCTAACCCTATTAGGGTCCCCCCCAATATCTAATTGGGGTATGAAATCCATTTTTGGTAATGAGCGACTCTTATTACAAATGACTTTGAATTTCACCTTTTCTTTTTTTAGAAATCACTTCATTTCTCGGTGTCAAAATAGGATAGAATCTATTAGAATATTCTAATATTTAGAATATTCTAGTATAAAAAATGGAGGATCTATTCTCTTTTCTCGTTTTTTTCCAAAAAATGATCTTGGAGATTGTGTAATGCTTACTCTTAAACTTTTCGTTTACACAGTAGTGATATTCTTTGTTTCTCTGTTCATCTTTGGATTTCTATCTAATGATCCAGGACGTAATCCTGGACGTGAAGAATAAAAGGGTTTTCGTTTTCCTTGCTTGATTTTATTTCTTAGGATTTTTTTATCTATTCCACATGCTGAACTAGGAAAAAGAAAAAAGGGTTTGCAAAATTGGAAAGATAAATCAATCATCAATGGAAACGGAAAGAGAGGGATTCGAACCCTCGGTACGAATAGCTCGTACAACGGATTAGCAATCCGCCGCTTTAGTCCACTCAGCCATCTCTCCCAATTGAAAAAGGTAATAATTACTATGTTACATTACACATGAAGTAAGGATTGAAAAGAGTCTTTCTTTCTCTTTCTTTATTATATAGATATGTACAACTTTTACCAGCAATTTCATTTAGATATTAAGTTTAGATATTAAGTAAGGGCTCGAAAGATCCAATAGACAAATCTAAAGAAAAATAAAGAAGACCCCTTAGATTTTGTTCCTTTTATTCCCACAGCCTGGCCCGGTCAATACCTAGCCGGGCCTTTTTTTGTTCCAACGAATCCTAGCTAAAAGAATTTAGCTGATTTGAATTTGAAAACAAAAATGCTTGCTATTAAAGCAGCAATAAAAAGACGCGGGGCCGTTTCCATTCTTTTTATATAAATTGATATAAAAGTCGCATTTCTTATTTTATAATTCCTTCTCCCTTTTTGAGTTACTTGACGACCTTACGGGAATAAAAAAATGAAACTATGGATTCTTAAATAATAATGAGTGCATTTTTCTGTTATGATTTCAGTGGTTTTAGCGAGCCATATCTATGAAAACCCCTCCATCAAAAGAAAAGGTAGAACTTGTTATTTAGTTATTTTAAAGAGCCCCCTTTTCTTTCCGGAATCTCATTAAATTGAAATCCCCCGCGAAAAACGTCGACACTCGCATTTTCATGATTCTTTTATGATCCTATCTTTATTATGCCCAATTCCTCTGTTCGACAAAAAGTGCATTTGTATATAATATTCTATTATAGTTATAGCGGGTATAGTTTAGTGGTAAAAGTGTGATTCGTTCTATGAATCCCCTTAAGAGTTAAGGGATCTTTCGGTTTGATTCATATTCCGATCAAAAACTTGATTTCTTAAAAAGGATTGAATCCTTTACCTTTCAATGACATATTCGAGGAAAAATATCGATTCTCGTGATTTGTATCCAAGGGTCATTTAAAAATGGAAAATTTGGATTATGCAATTACGAAACATAATTTTGGAATTGGATCAATACTTCCAATTGAATGAGTATGTGTAAAAGATCCATGGATGAAGATAGAAAAGTAGATTTTTAATCGTAACTAAATCCTCCATTTTCTTATTTGTAAAGAAAAAGTGGAAGCAAAATAGCATAGCTATTAAAGGATGTCTTTAGTTTACTAGAGACATCGACATATTATTTTAGCTCGGTGGAAACAAAATCCTTTTCCTCAGGATCCTTTCAACTTTCAAACAAATAGAAATAGAGAACGAAGTAACTAGAAAGATTGTTAGAATCACCTTCTTCTAGAGGGATCATCTAGAAAGCGAGTCTGAATGTATTCAGTTCAGACAAAAAGCTAACATAGATGTTATGGATAGAATGGATTTGAATTTGATATTTAATTCACATCTTAGATCTAAGAATTTGTCCATCTTCCATAAAGGAGCCGAATGAAACCAAAGTTTCATGTTCGGTTTTGAATTAGAGACGTTCAAAACGTTGAATCGACGTCGACTATAACCCCTAGCCTTCCAAGCTAACGATGCGGGTTCGATTCCCGCTACCCGCCCTATTCTATTTTGATAGACTCTAATTATTCATTAGAGTCTATAAATTAATAGACCATTCAGCATTGAATATACAATTCCCGAAATTTTCTCACACAAATCCGATTCTTTTTTTCTTTTTCCAAACAAGAAGTAGGAAAGTCAAAATAAGAAAAAAATCGCAATGCAATGAAAGGCGTCCATTGTCTAATGGATAGGACAGAGGTCTTCTAAACCTTTGGTATAGGTTCGAATCCTATTGGACGCAATTTTTTTCCATATATTTTTTTAGATTTCGATGTCAAGAAAGACATTTTGAATGATTTGAATCCGAGACGTTTGATTACCCGCTTTTCTTATTTATTAATAAAAGCAATCAATTTATTTATACTTCTTCCTGAAGTATAAAACGCTCCGTCTGTTCCTGAATAGCTTCTTTCAAAAGGGCTTCTGCTTCTTCGGTGAAGGTCTTGGTAGAAGATATGATTTCTTGAAACTGCGGTTTATTATTTTTTAAGTACTCACGTAGCTTGTCAAGAAAGCCCCTTACCTGTCCAATTTCGAATGAATCAAGATAACCATTTGTTCCGGTATAAATAGTCATTATCTGTTCTTCCACCGCGAGAGGGTTTGCTTGGGATTGTTTGAGCAATTCGCGTAATCGTCGACCTCTTGCCAATTGATTCTGAGTAGTTTTCTCAAGATCAGAAGAAAATTGTGCAAAGACTTCTAATTCTGTGAATTGCGCCAGGTCTAATTTTAATTTGCCAGCTACTTGTTTCATGGCTTTAATTTGAGCCGCAGATCCAACTCTGGAAACGGAGAGACCGACATTAATAGCAGGTCTGATTCCAGCATTGAATAGGTCGGCGGATAAGAATATTTGTCCATCAGTAATCGAAATTACATTAGTCGGAATATAAGCCGAAACATCTCCCGATTGAGTTTCGACTATTGGTAAAGCAGTCATACTTCCTTCACCTAACTGAGAACTTAATTTAGCAGCTCTTTCCAAAAGGCGTGAATGTAAATAAAAAACATCCCCTGGATAAGCTTCTCGGCCGGGTGGTCTTCGTAATAGAAGAGACATTTGGCGATAAGCCTGTGCTTGTTTGGAGAGATCATCATAAATGATTGAAGTGTGTCGTTCACGGTACATAAAATATTCAGCCAGAGATGCTCCTGTATAGGGAGCTAGGTATTGTAATGTAGCAGGGGAATCCGCCGTTTCGGCTACCACAATAGTGTAGTCCATCGCCCCCTTTTCTCGGAAAGTGGTCACTACCTGAGCCACAGAAGATGCTTTTTGACCAATAGCTACATAAACGCATATTACATTTTGGCCTTGTTGGTTAAGAATCGTATCTGTTGCTACTGCTGTTTTACCGGTTTGTCTGTCCCCAATAATTAATTCTCGCTGACCACGCCCTATAGGGATCATCGAATCAATAGCAATAAGTCCCGTTTGAAGAGGCTCATATACGGAACGTCGCGAAATAATACCTGGAGCGGGAGATTCAATTAACCGATATTCAGAAGATGCAATTTCACCTCTACCATCAATAGGTTTAGCCAGAGCATTTATAACACGACCCAAATAGGCCTCACTCACTGGTATCTGAGCAATTCTTCCTGTTGCTTTTACAGAACTTCCTTCTTGTATCATCAAACCACCGCCCATTAATACAACACCAACGTTATTGGATTCCAAATTCAGAGCAATGCCTATTGTACCCTCTCCAAATTCTACCAATTCACCCGCCATTACTTCATCAAGACCATGAATACGAGCAATGCCATCGCCTACTTGAAGTACGGTACCGGTATTTACAATCTTTACTTCTCTATTATATTGCTCAATACGTTGACGGATAATATTACTAATTTCGTCGGCTCGAATGGTTACCATGAGTATTTCTTAATTCTTTTTTTTTTTTCAAAAAAAAAAAATAAATAAAAATAATACCTACAGTAGAAGGACTAATCGGTTATTTCGTTCATCGCTCCCAATATGTCAATATTGGCACTGATTGTACGTAAATGTAACTCGTTGTTCAAACAGCTATTCAAAGTTCCTAGAGCTCCTTGTAAGGCTTGTTGGAAAACCCGTTGTCGGACTTGATTAATTGCCTTTTGTTGTTCAAAATGAATAGTTTCGTTATTGTCATTTTCTAGTTGTTCCAAAGTCTTATAAGTTGAATTAATCAAAATCAACCTTTCTCGTTCTATCTCAGAGTATCCATTCACTCGATACTGATCTGCTTCCATTTCCACTTTCCGTAAGTGAGCCCGGGCTTTTTCTAGCTGTTCAATGGCCCCCCCACGCAGTTCTTCTGAATTTCGAATAGCATTCAAAATCCTCTGTTTTCGATTATCTAATAAATCACTTAATGAAAGTAGATTCCCTTTCCATTCATTTCAAAACTTCCATAATCCCTTCCCGAACCAAACATGAATCTTTCGATTCATTTGGCTCTCACGCCCAACTCCTTCAATTCCTTATGGCAAATTCCCATATCTTTTTTTGAATGTCATGAGCCTATCCTCTATTCTATTCTCTCTTCCTATTCAAAAAAAAAGAAAAATATCGAAACTAATCACTAATCCAAGATCAAAATATTCGGAGGACTCTTCTGACCAAACAAAAATATGTAATTGTCAGCAAAGTTGTTTCTTTTTTTTTTGAATCCAAAAAGTTTTTCTTACTTTATTTATACACAATACGTAATTTAGACACAATACATAGGTCGTCGATTCAGCAATAGATAAAAGGGGGATGAAATCCCCTTTTTTATAAAAAGTGGTTCAAATCATTTTATTGATATGAGTGTTCTATATCGATAAAATATTCATTTTGAAACCATCTCTATATTAACATAGTGGTAGAAAGAGTACCGTGCTGCGTCTGGACTTCAAACGATTTAGCTTTAACCATGTTAATGGTCCCACATTATTGGTCAAGAGAGAATCAAAGTAGATTTACCAATGAATCACGAAATGCTATGGTTCTTACATATGATTTGTGAATTTATTCAAAAGTAATTCGCGGGATCATGCACCCTTCTTTCCGAGTTATAACGGAAAAAGTACAGCTGATTGGATCCAGCCTATTCTTGAAATAAACAACTCGCACACACTCCCTTTCCAAAAAAGATCAATACCCCAAGCACTACACTTAGATTTATTGGATTTGTTGCTAAAATATCGGTATTAAACCCGAAACTCCCGGCAGATGGCCAGTGGCCCAAAGAAACGAAAGAATCGGTTAGATTTTTCATATGATCTCCTCTTATAGATAGACTCAAAAATAGAACAGAGTTCTTTTTGTATCACTTTGCCCCCTTTTCTTTGTTTTTTTTTATAGCTATTTTCCTATTTCGAAATCGAGTCAAAAATGGATTCTATTTAGAAATAGTGAATTATCTCCCTTGTTGAAACCCTTCCTAAAAAGGAGGTTTCCCTTGAACTACGAACGGGAAGGATGAAAGCGAGTCAGTATGCTAATTCCTCATCCGCAAATCAGCCCTTCCCGTCGGTTATTTTCTCAACAAATAAGTAATTATAGGAAAAAAATATTGCTATAATTCTAAAAAGCAAATGACAAGTCCAAGGCAATAAAATATGAAAAATATGTATTTTTCATATTTTAACAATTAAACAAAAGGATTCGCAAATAAAAGTGCTAATGCTACAACCAAGCCATAAATAGTTAAAGCTTCCATAAAAGCTAGACTAAGCAATAAAGTACCTCGTATTTTTCCCTCTGCCTCGGGCTGTCTCGCGATACCTTCTACAGCTTGGCCCGCAGCAGTGCCTTGACCAACCCCAGGTCCAATAGAAGCAAGCCCTACAGCCAATCCAGCAGCAATAACGGAAGCGGCAGAAATCAGTGGATTCATGATAAGTTCCTCGTACCCCCCCCAAAAAAAATAAATAGAAATAGTTAATGATACAATCAATCAATGAATTATGACTTAATTATTCCATCACTACAATTCATCTAGTCAAAGTAACTACAAACTTCGAATTGAAGTAATAATATTATTAAATCATCAAAACTACTTCGAATATATCTTTTTTAGTTTCGATCAACAAAGTCTTTGTGAATTGAATCTATACGAGTTTCGTTCGTCCATTTCTTTATTCTGAACCACTCCTTGAATTCTTCGATCTTTTTCTTGATTTCATCCGTTTATTCATTCAACTCACAGTCACCGACGAGACGTAAGGACTTCTATTGGAATCCCCATCGAAATTCATAGTAGGGCAAATTAGATATATCTTTAGTTCATATATAACTAGTCAATATCTACTATCACATATACATGTCTTTCTTCCATAACGTAAACTAACTCTTTATTCATCTTAGATTCAATCGGATTCGAGAATCATGCCTCGGAACATCCACAAGAGTTGGCTTAGAACCATTAAATTACATATACCTTGTTGGACCATTCCTGTCGGAACCGACCCCCATTTTTTATGAATCCCGTTTTTGTAAATTTTTCTCTCCCTTCCTTTTTTTATCATTACCCCGCATGGAATGGATACAATCGAAATGGATAAATTGATTCAGCCGAATCGTTGCATAGAAATATCATTATTTGGTTGATCTAAGTTCATGCCATTTCTTATTTCTATATATATAATAGAATCATTTTCTTTTGGTCAATCGTTGAATAAAATCAACGGAAGGGGGAATCATTCTATAGAACATCCTTTTTTATTTAATCACACGTCGTAAACATATACCACAAGAATTCTTATTCAAATATTCAAATTATGACTCCAAATATTTTCTATTGAGATTGGCTGACCAATATAAAACGAATCCTCATTGAGGGGGGGTATGATTATGATATAAGTGGACCAAATGGGAATTTTAGAAAAAAGATCTTTTCGATCTCTTTCCTTTTTTTCTTTTAGAATTTTCGACTCTAATATGGTAATCTTTTTGGCTATTACTTTAGATCGTCTATAGTGGAGTTGTATATTTATATTCCCCAAGTAGATTATTTGTAGCCGCACATACGTTGACTCGGGCTAAGCTCAAAAAAAGACTATTTCGAAAACGAGTCAATGATGACCCTCCATGGATTCACCTATATAAGCCGCGGCTAAAGTTGCAAAAATAAGAGCTTGAATACCACTTGTAAATAATCCAAGGAACATAACAGGTATAGGAACCACTGAAGGTACTAAAGAAACAAGAACAACAACTACTAATTCATCAGCTAATATATTTCCGAAAAGTCGAAAACTGAGTGATAAAGGCTTTGTGAAATCTTCTAATATGTTAATAGGTAAAAGGATTGGAGTTGGTTGAATATATTTCCCAAAATAACCCAATCCCCTTTTGCTAAGACCCGCATAGAAATATGCCACTGACGTGAGTAGAGCTAAAGCAACAGTAGTATTTATATCATTCGTGGGTGCGGCTAACTCCCCGTGAGGTAATTGTATGATTTTCCAAGGCAAAAGAGCTCCTGACCAATTAGAAACAAAAATAAATAGAAACATAGTTCCAATAAAAGGGACCCAAGGACCATATTCTTCTCCAATTTGAGTTTTACTCACATCTCGAATGAATTCAAGGACATATTCGAAGAAATTCTGACTGCCGGTCGGAATGGTTTGTGGGTTCCGAACAGCTATAGTGGCTGAACCTAATAAGATAGCAATTACAACCCAAGAAGTAATAAGTACTTGGCCGTGGACTTGGAAACCACCTATTTTCCAATAGAAATGTTGGCCTACTTCTACACCGGATATATCGTATAACCCTTTTAGTGTGTTGATGGAACATGATAGAACATTCATATTGACCTCTGAGAAAAATCAGACTTTAAACGAAATTATTTTGATTCAATCATCTCTTTCTCGACTTGAGTACTTGAATCGTATATTTAGAATACCAACTAATCGCAGAATATCCCCAGTTATTTTGATCTCTTTTTTGAGATTCAGAAACAGTAACCGATTCCATAAATCTATGAAGTTTCCGAAAGAAGTTATTTTTCTTATTATTCATTACGGATTTCTTAGATAGCTAGAACGGCCCTCACAAATTGCGAATACTAATTTGTTAAGAATTAATCGGATTGAAGATATAGCGTCATCGTTCGCTGGAATCGGAAGATCTGCGAGATCGGGGTCACAATTTGTATCGATTAAACAAATTGTTGGAATTCCCAAAGTGATACATTCTCGAAGGGCCGTATATTCTTCGTGCTGATCAACGACAATTACAATATCGGGTAACCCCGTCATATATTTAATCCCGCCCAGATATGTTTGCAAGTGAGATAATCGCCTTTTCAACATAGCCGCATCTCTTTTCGGAAGACGGTTAAGTCTCCCTGTTTTTTGTTCCGTTCTCAAGTCTCTAAACTTATGAAGTCTCATTTCTGTAGTGGACCAATTCGTTAACATACCGCCAGGCCATTTTTTATTAACATAATGACACCGAGCCCTTATTGCAGCCCGTGCTACTGAATCAGCTGCTTTTTTTTTAGTGCCAACAATTAAGAATTGTTTTCTCCTACTCGCTGCATCAAAAACTAAATTACAAGCTTCTGATAAAAAACGAGCAGTTCTAGTAAGATTTGTAATATGACTACCTTTACGCTTTGCAGAAATATAAGGTGCCATTTTAGGATTCCATTTCCTAGTACCATGGCCAAAATGAACTCCTGCCTCCATCATCTCTTCCAAATTGATGTTCCAATACCTTCTGGTCATTTCTCCCCACACCCCCCCTTTTAAAAAAGAGACAAGGTACTCTGAAATAAA
>Ga0307513_10000193_pt1:30000-32500 | contig 88738 bp, 64 predicted proteins | sample 15_EM_MG_FD_202174 | JGI IMG/M metagenome (GOLD analysis project Ga0307513, IMG submission 202174) | Populus trichocarpa ectomycorrhiza microbial communities from riparian zone in the Pacific Northwest, United States - 15_EM | ecosystem: Host-associated > Plants > Roots >...
AAGGTCAACAAAAAAGAATAGGCCTTATTATTCCTACATGTTCCATTAATAAGAGTTCCTTGAGATATCATTGCATATTTGACTTGTATTTAGTCTTTCCAGATTTCAAATCATATAGGAATTTTTTAGAAGTGGATTTGTTGGATTGGTTCATCAATAGTGTTCGGTCAGAATCCCTTTTTGACTCTGTGCCATTGATTCCACTATTATTAGTGAGCAATAATGGAAAAATTCCTTCATCAAGATAGGGGACATAATTCACATGGATATAGTAAGTCTTGCTTGGGCTGCTTTAATGGTAGTCTTTACATTTTCCCTTTCACTCGTAGTATGGGGAAGAAGTGGGCTCTAAAGGTCCTACTAATTGAGTTGAGGAATCAAACTCTATCAATTGTTTTATAGGTCGTTCTGCAAGGCGGTTTGAACTCTTTCAAAAGAAAAAAATCGAATATCTATCTTCATTTTGAAATTCCATTGGATTCTAGTGGAATAATGTATTATATGACTAAGACTCTTTCAATCAAAGAGATATTTCACGGATTCCCATGTTTGTGTTTCGAAAGGAAAGGGATACAGATGATAGAAAATTGAGTCCAACTTAATTCTTCCTAACTTTTCTATTTCAATGAATGGGCTCTTACCAGAATGATAGATGGATACTGAGGAAGACCCGATCCCCTTTTCTTTCCCTTTTTACTCTTCAAAAGGAAGTCGTTTTGTTAAGTGTATACGCACTTTATATGAGAAAGAATATAAACATAGTGGTTGTCTAACGGGATACTATGCATAATAAAATAAGATCTTGCCTTAGGGACGTCACATATTGCGCACTTTCCTTTTTTGATTATTTTCTATTATTTTTTTTCCTTTTCTTTTCGGAATTTTGATTTTATCGACACATTTCATATCATGGTTCAACCGTTAAAAATCTGTGAGGTTTCCTCTTCGAAATCCGAAGAAGTGCCCACAGAACTCCTGTCAATGGCTCAATCAATTATTTCTTTGGAATGCTAAAAAAAATGACTATTTGATTTTATTAATATATGCCCATATTGTTTTTCCTGCATTGATTTGATTCTTTCGATAGATCCTGAAATTCATATTGTAAATAATCAAAAATCTAGAAATTTGAACTATAAGAGTCAGACAATTATTTCAGATTGCTCGAAACAAATAGATGTATCAAAGAAATAGAATTGGGTCCTATGTCCATTCCATATATGGAATGAATGGAATTGATATCTACATATATGAAGATAATATTGTAGATTTATTTATATTTAGCCTCTATCTTTATTAGATTATAAAGTACAACTTTCTTTATACGCTGTATAACTTTATACACTACAATAACACTAATAGATAGTATGGTAAGAAAGAAGGGTTCATCTATTTCTTTCTTACCGTACTATCGGATCTCATAGAATACTGCCGATTATAGTCCGCTCATTTCATTTAAGACGCAAAATTCGAATCCTTTTCATTTGATTTCTTTAACCATTAATTAATCATTTTGACTTACGGTTTTTACGTAAATGATAAGTAGAAACGCAGTAGGGACTAGAATGAACAGTGCAGTAGCAATAAATGCAAGAATATTGACTTCCATAATCTCATCGTTTTTTTACTTCAAAATAACTCGGGATTTAATCCCATAGAGATAATAAATCTTTCTCCTGTCAATTCAATGAATGAATTCCCTCTCGATGATCTTGAAATCAGATCAATATCATGAATAACAATATCTGAGCTATCAAATCAATTCGTCGTCAAGAATTGAATAGTATAACATAGGAAGATCTTTTATCCATACCGAATCCAAAATTTCTTTATTTCTCATTCTTTTCTGTTCTTTATCTATAACCTACCCTACGTCCTCCTTATACAATCATCGGATAAAGTATCGTCTGACCACCCGTCCGTTTCCATTAGTCACAAACCCCCAACAAACAATCGAAGCGAAGTGGAAAAAGAAAGGAGTTACGTTCTAAACTCCGTTTTTTTTTAATGATCTAGTTTTCTTGGAAGACAAAGAAGTGTGATAAAGAGGAGTCCCGGGATAAAGGATGTAATATTCCATCAAACTAACTATTTGAGTTTGGGGTTTGTTCGTTCTTCGACGAGCCCTCTAAAAAAATATCAAAATAGGAAGGAAAAGTGGATTTATTCACCTGCTACTTGCTAAGCTAAAAGGGGTGGGATCTTTAATTGATCTTTATTTTTCTTTTACCCCCCTTCCTTAGGTTATTCGTACTGGGATACCTATACCAAAAGCTCAGCGTACAATTTGAATGAAATAGATTTTTCAACTTCACATTAGTAATTGCGGTTACACAAACAAAACAGAAGTCAGAAGGGGGGATTTTTGAATCTGGAAAAGTATTCTATCAGGGAAATTCTGTTAATGTGAAATTCATTTTGTATTGTACAAGAAATGAATTCCATAATTGTACTAAATATGTCTTTCTCCTACCAATCTGTAGGAGTTGAAATAAGGAAA
>Ga0307513_10000193_pt1:60000-67500 | contig 88738 bp, 64 predicted proteins | sample 15_EM_MG_FD_202174 | JGI IMG/M metagenome (GOLD analysis project Ga0307513, IMG submission 202174) | Populus trichocarpa ectomycorrhiza microbial communities from riparian zone in the Pacific Northwest, United States - 15_EM | ecosystem: Host-associated > Plants > Roots >...
ATATTAGTGAAGACAGTTCTAAAACAGATTGTGTTATTGAAAATCAGATTTGCAAGAGTAACGACGATTGTCCTTCTTTGAATAATAAGAATAGAGGATATAGGATTCATAGTTTCGATGAGAGTTACTTTTGTCGTTCCGTTTGTGATGAGAGTGAAAATAGTAGTCAAATTGAGATTTTCGGTATAAGAACCGGCACGAATGATAGTGATTTCGCTTTAATAGAAAGTGATACTGAGGAGGATTCCACTTACATAGAAAGTGATACTGAGGAGGATTTCACTTACATAGAAAGTGATACTGAGGAGGATTCCACTGACATAGAAAGTGATGCTGAGGAGGATTCCACTGACATAGAAAGTGTTCCTAATCCTAGTGGGTATTACCCTCACATAGAAAGTGATACTGAGGAGGATTCCACTGACATAGAAAGTGGTCCTAATCCTAGGGAGAATTACACTCACATAGAAAGTGATACTGAGAAGGATTCCACTCAAACAGAAAGTGGTCCTGGGGAGGATTCCACTCAAACAGAAAGCGGTCCTGGGGAGGATTCCACTCAAACAGAAAGTCTTCCTAATCCTAGGGAGAATTACACTCACAAATACAAACATTTGTGGGTTCTATGCGAGGAGTGTTATACATTAAATTATAAGAGATTTTTGAAAGAAAGATTGTATATTTGTGAAGGGTGTGGATCTCATTTGAAAATGAATAGTTCAGAGAGACTCAAACTTTTGATCGATCCGGATACTTGGGATCCTATGAATGAAAAGATGGCCTCTCTGGATCCCATTGAATTTCATTCGGAGGACGATCCTTATATAGATCGTATCAATTCTTATCAAAAAGAGACAGGATTAACTGAGGCTATTCAAACCGGTATAGGCCAATTAAATGGTATTCCTGTAGCAATGGGGGTTATGGAGTTTGGGTTTATGGGGGGTAGTATGGGATCCGTAGTCGGGGAGAAAATAACCCGTTTGATTGAGTATGCCACTAATCAATCTCTACCTCTTATTATAGTGTGTGCTTCCGGGGGGGCACGCATGCAAGAAGGAAGTTTGAGCTTGATGCAAATGGCTAAAATATCTTCTGTTTTATATGATTTTCAAACAAATCAAAAGTTATTCTATGTATCAATCCTTACATCTCCTACTACCGGTGGGGTGACAGCCAGTTTTGGTATGTTGGGGGATATCGTTGTTGCCGAACCCGATGCCTATATTGCATTTGCGGGTAAAAGGGTAATTGAACAATTATTGAATAAAGAAGTACCTGAAGGTTCACAAGAGACGGAATATTTATTCGAGAAGGGGTTATTCGATCTAGTCGTACCACGTAATACTTTAAAAAGTGTTCTGAATGAGTTATTTCAGGTCCACGGTTTCTTTCCTTTGAATCAAAATCCACCCGAGTAGAACATTAAGTTCAATTATTTTATTTGTAGCAAACAAGTAGTTAGTTTATTGGACTCCAAGTAAAAACCAGACAAATGGAATTTTCTTTGTTGACATAAGATCTAATTGTAGATTGTAGAAAGAATCAAAAGTTCCGGATAACTCTTTTTTTTATATTACGGCTTACTAAATAAAAAGCCTCTATCAACAAGACAAAAGAATCCATTCTTCTTTTCGTAAAATTTGGAAAATAAAACGAATTTCCTCCTCCCGCCTTATGTATATATAATTCAAATAGAGAAAGATAGAAAACTCTATATCTATCTTTCTCTATCTCTTGAGAATCTCATTTTGACTAAGAATCCCTGTTGGATCGGATTCTATCGAATCCTTCGATAATTTGTAGGAAACTTTTTCTTTATTAAATGAAAATTGGGAGACAAGAGCAAAAGACGAGGAAAAAATAAAGAATAATAAGAAAGGTGATTATCATACATATTTGTCATGTAGAAAGATGAATAAGTCCAGTATAGACTCTCTTAGATATATACTTAGATCTAGACTAATTCGAATTCCAATTTTCTAAATACTTATTAATAAGTTTATTAATAAATGGAATTCTTAATTAAGAATATTAATAAGAATTTCATAATTCCAATAATGAATTATAATTATTATAAGATATCTTTCTAAATAATAACAGGTACAAATAGTCAATCGGGGTACCCATTCTATGACAACTTTCAACTTTCCCTCTGTTTTTGTGCCTTTGGTGGGCCTAGTATTTCCGGCAATTGCAATGGCTTCTTTATCTCTTCATGTTCAAAAAAATAAGATTGTTTAGATCTGGTAGGACAAAATCTCATCCATTTTTTTTTTTCAAAACTTAGACTCGTATCATAACACAGATATCTATTTAGTGGAATATGATATAACATATGGCTTCTGTCGAAGATTAAAGGAATCTTATGCCTGCAGAAATATGATATATGGGTAAATGAATTCTAGTTATTTTCAAAAAGATCAGGATTGCCGGATGGCCGAAATAAAAAGTCGGCGTATCTATATGTATGTCGATATCTATAGTATGTATGTCGATATCTATAGTGGGATCATACGAGAAAGGATATGTTATTATTTTAGATCTAACCAATTTGAGAAATGACTCCTAAAGGTTCACATCAACCTAGTGCTAGTTGATGAGAGTGACTTCGGAAACAAAAAGAGTCAAGTCAAATGAATTTGGGGTATTCTCTCAATTCCAATAAAATGCAACCGGATCAAGTATGAGTTGTCGATCAGAACATATATGGATAGAACCTATAACGGGGTCTCGAAAAACAAGTAATTTCTGCTGGGCCATTATCCTTTTTTTAGGTTCATTAGGGTTCTTATTGGTTGGAACTTCCAGTTATTTTGGTAGAAATTTCACATCTTTATTTCCGTCTCAGCAAATCGTTTTTTTTCCACAAGGGCTCGTGATGTCTTTCTATGGGATCGCAGGTCTCTTTATTAGTTCCTATTTGTGGTGCACAATTTCGTGGAATGTAGGTAGTGGTTATGATCGATTCGATAGAAAAGAAGGAATAGTGTGTATTTTTCGTTGGGGATTTCCTGGAAAAAATCGTCGCATCTGCCTCCGATTCTTTATAAAGGATATTCAGTCCATCAGAATAGAAGTTAAAGAGGGTCTTTATGCTCGTCGTGTCCTTTATATGGACATCAGGGGTCAGGGGGCCATTCCTTTGACTCGTACTGATGAGAATTTGACTCCACGGGAAATTGAACAAAAAGCTGCTGAATTGGCCTATTTCTTGCGTGTACCAATTGAAGTATTTTGAGAAATGGGCTGAAGAATGAATGCTTTCTTAGCAGGAGGGAAAAAACTCAAGAATCCCCTTTCTTTTTTCTATAACATAACTTAACTGAAGTTTCTTCAGAACGATCATTCGAGCCAAAGCAGACATACACATAAAAGACTAGAAAACAAAACCTTCTCTGGTCTTTTATGTGTATTGAAACCTACATACCTCAATTCACTAACAAAATAAGTAACAAACAAATTGAAATAATAGATTCATCTCATATATAAAACCCTTTCGAAAGCAAAAATGGATTTTTTTATTTAAGTCCAAGATTTGTTGGAATTGAGACTTTAAATTCAGATAGATCATATCTTGTAAATTATTTCGTTTTTGTCAATCGACGTTTCTTTTTATACTTTCTTTTGTGCTCCTTAATGACCAAAGAGTTGGATTTCTTATAACTTATAATGAGAACTAACCAATTTCTGTCTTGGTTTGCCGCGCATTTTTCATCATCACAATATTTTTCAGAAATTCCCCTCAATTATTCTATTCCTGACTACTCATAGTCAGTGAAATTTTTTTGAAATACTGGATATTTTGATAGAATGATAGAAAAGGAGTTCTGTCGTCTCAACACCTTAATCATATTCATTACTTAAGTACTTAAAGTGGTTCTTTCGGGCATTCATCGAAAGGAGATACTTGCTTCGAATTTGAACAATTGGGATATCTAGAAACAATATTTTTTTATTCTTTCTTTTATTTTATTATTTCTTCATTCGAATTCGAGGTGAATTTTGAGTCTATTTCTATTTCTGTATTATTTCTAGATTCAAAGACTCACCGTGAAATCACAAATAAAAAACAGTGAATAGATTCATTGGCTCGATACCTTGTAATAGAACTTATGCGTGAGAGAAATATTAGATCTCATAGCATAGAGTCGACGAACGAGGTGGGTTCATTACCAATTCACAGATGAAAAAATGGCAAAAAAGAAAACGTTCACTCCTCTTTTATATCTTGCATCTCTTGTCTTTTTGCCCTGGTGGATTTCTCTCTCAGTTAATAAAAGTTTGGAATCTTGGGTTACTAATTGGTGGAATACTAGGCAATCCGAAATCTTTTTGAATGATAGTCAAGAAAAGAGTATTCTAGAAAAATTCATAGAATTAGAGGAACTCGCCCTCTTGGACGAAATGATCAAGGAATACTCGGAGACACATCTACAAAACCTTCGTATAGGAATCCACAAAGAAACGATCCAATTAATCAAGATACACAACGAGGATCATATCCATACGATTTTGCACTTCTCGACAAATATAATCTGTTTCATTATTCTAAGCGGTTATTCTATTTTGGGTACTGAAGAACTTGTTATTCTTAACTCTTGGGCTCAGGAATTCCTATATAACTTAAGTGACACAATAAAAGCTTTTTCTATTCTTTTATTAGTCGATTTTTGGGTCGGATTCCATTCGCCCCATGTTTGGGAACTAATGATTGGCTCTGTCTACAAAGATTTTGGATTTGTTCATAATGATCAAATTCTATCTGTTCTTGTTTCCACTATTCCAGTCATTCTAGATACCCTTTTTAAATATTGGCTTTTCTTTTATTTAAATCGCGTATCTCCGTCACTTGTAGTGATTTATCATTCAATGAATGACTGAAAAATGATCCACGGATATGAATCCAATTAGAATCTTTGTTACTTTGTAGTTGTAGATAAGCAAAGAAAATCGTACTTACTCTTTATATTTCTACCCATCCCGGAGATTCATCCTGTATAATATTCCAGTCAATTATTCTAGTAAATAGCAGAATCGCGGAGAGGGAACTATATTAGTGACCTACCCAATTTATTGTAAAAATTTTCGGGATCAATGATTGGACCATGCAAACTAGAAATACTTTTTCTTGGATAAAGGAACAGATTACTCGATCCATTTCCGTATTGCTCATGATATATATCATAACTTGGACATCCATTTCAAGTGCATATCCCATTTTTGCACAGCAGGGTTATGAAAATCCACGCGAAGCGACGGGGCGTATTGTATGTGCCAATTGCCATTTAGCTAATAAGCCTGTGGATATTGAGGTTCCACAAGCGATACTTCCTGATACTGTATTTGAAGCGGTTGTTCGAATTCCTTATGATATACAACTGAAACAGGTTCTTGCTAATGGTAAAAAGGGGGCTTTGAATGTGGGTGCTGTTCTTATTTTACCGGAGGGGTTTGAATTAGCCCCTCCCGATCGTATTTCTCCCGAGATGAAAGAAAAGATAGGCAATCTGTCTTTTCAGAGCTACCGCCCCAATAAAAAAAATATTCTTGTGATAGGCCCTGTTCCTGGTCAGAAATATAGTGAAATCACCTTTCCTATCCTTTCCCCGGACCCAGTTACTAAGAAAGATGTTCACTTCTTAAAATATCCTATATACGTAGGCGGAAACAGGGGAAGGGGTCAGATTTATCCCGACGGGAGCAAAAGTAACAATACAGTTTATAATGCTACAGCAGCGGGTATAGTAAACAAAATTATACGAAAAGAAAAAGGGGGGTACGAAATAACTATAGCGGATACATCGGATGGACATCAAGTGGTTGATATTATCCCTCCAGGACCAGAACTTCTTGTTTCAGAAGGCGAATCTATCAAATTTGATCAACCGTTGACAAGTAATCCTAATGTGGGCGGATTTGGTCAGGGAGATGCAGAAATAGTACTTCAAGATCCATTACGTGTCCAAGGCCTTTTGTTCTTCTTGGCATCTATTATTTTGGCACAAATCTTTTTGGTTCTTAAAAAGAAACAGTTCGAGAAGGTTCAATTGTCCGAAATGAATTTCTAGACTTGCGGATTTATCGACATCAAGTTCTTAAAAAAAAAAAGAACAAAATTTTGGGATTCTCTGTTCTAAAAAAATCAAATTATGAAAAGCCTTTTGCTTATATATACTCTTTTTCTACACGATGCCGGGAATTCTTTGTACCGCATTCCCAGTCATAGTATGTAGATTGAAAAGAAGACTATTTGACTTTACCCCTTCGTTTCTTTCTGTGTTTTTTTATCCAAATTGGGGTGGTGTGACTATGTTACTATTGCCAGATTCAAATGTCATAAAATGCATCAATAGTTTTTTTCGAATAGAATGAAATTCGACTAGATACTAGACATAAGTAAGCGGGGAATAAAACGAATAAATGCGGGGAACAAAAAATTCTGGGCGGGATTATTCGTCCTCCTAGTCTTCGGCACAAGAAAAGGAATTTTCCACACCTCTTTCTTGTGTCGAAATAATAATGATTCTTGGTCCTGTTCGTCAAAGACTCCTAGTCTTAGTTTGGATTTTTTTTCATATGTATCAGCACTTTATATATTTCGATATAAAAAAGTAGTGGACAAACACAAAAAAGGAGAGGGAATTTTATTGAGTAAATAGAACTTCTTCAATGAACTTATAAAAAATTTTGAATTTGGATGAGAAGATACTCAAATAATAAGGTTCTATTAGTATAGAAAGAATTTGATGATATCTAATCTACAGAAATATATTATGTCATCCAGGAAATCTAGAAATTCCTTCTTCTAACTTTGAAAGTATGGATAGGTACTATCCGGGAACAGCTGTTCTGAATCAATCAATGAAGTTCATTTTTCAAAAACATCATCAGAAAAAAATGGAATGGAGTTTTTTGAAACAGCCGAAAAAGAAATCCGTTTTGTCATTTAGACGAAAAAAGATTCTAATTCTTAAGAACTCAACGGGATTCCCTTCTTTGTTTGTCTGATTTAAGGGGGAAGGTCCCGTTGAGTTCTTACGTTTTCATGTCTACAACTCAATTCATACGATTACTACAGCGATGAACCCAATCCGGAATATGAACCATAAAAGAAAATACCTATTAAACCGATCACAAGAATACCAGCTACAGTACCTATTATCCAAAGAGGAATCCTTCCAGTAGTATTGGCCATTTACCCCACTTCCCTCCATATTTCATCAAGTGGTCATGCTAGAGACATAAACAGTCATGGATAATTATGAGATGAGATCCTTCCGAATGGGCTAAGAGCGAGTGCCTAGAATTAGGATTCTAATTCTATTTCTATTATTCTCTTTCGTTTTCTTTTCTTAATTGAAGAAATAATTGGAAAATAAAACAGCAAGTACAAAAATGAGTAATAATCCCCAGTAAAGGCTGGTACGATTCAATTCAACATTTTGTTCATTTGGGTTTGATTGTGTCGTAGCTCTATAATTCGGATTAGGTTTATCG
>Ga0307513_10000193_pt1:85000-87500 | contig 88738 bp, 64 predicted proteins | sample 15_EM_MG_FD_202174 | JGI IMG/M metagenome (GOLD analysis project Ga0307513, IMG submission 202174) | Populus trichocarpa ectomycorrhiza microbial communities from riparian zone in the Pacific Northwest, United States - 15_EM | ecosystem: Host-associated > Plants > Roots >...
GATTTTTCTTTTGTTTATGCAAAAAAAATGAATCAGTTGCTACAATCATATGACCGATATATCATATCTTGACTGGCTCTTTGGATCCAGATAATGCGAAGTGATGAGTTGGTTATTAGTTCTATAGTTATTAGTTTAGACTAAAGTAAGGGGTTGGTCTTTTTTTCACCCTAATCCTAAAAAACCCAACGAGTCACACACTAAGCATAGCAATTATATCAAATCATCAATTGAATTTTTATTCAACCCTATAGAATTAAGAAGAATTAAGAATGAGAATTGTTCGTTTTGGTTTTGATTGAACAGAAAAAGAAGGAAGGAGCTTATTTTGTTCCAGCGATGGATAGAAGAGAAAGGTAGGGAAAGGTTTATTATTCCCCGTCTATAAATATCCAAATTTTGATGCCTAATACCCCATGGATAGTTCGAACTGTATAGGAACAATAATCAATTTTAGCTCGAATGGTTTGTAGAGGAACCCTACCTTCTCTGATCCATACGACACGTGCAATCTCTTTTCCATTGATACGCCCCGCTATTTGTACTTGAATTCCTTTTGTATCTTCTTTTTCAGTTAATTCAATAGCCTTTTTCATTGCTTTGCGAACGGAAACTCTATTCTTTAATTGGTTGGCTATAAATTCTGCCAGAATATTAGGGTTTCCGTAAGGTTTTTCAATTTCTGTGATAGCAATGTTAAGTTTTTGGTTCACCCAATGAAATTCTTTTTGTAGATTCATCTGTAATTCTTCTTGTAAATTTCTCTTTAATTTTTCGATTTCTCGCGTCTGACTTTCTATTAATAACTTTGAGAATCCCATATAGATTATGACCTGTATCAGATCGATACTTTTTTGAATCTCTATACGTCCAATTCCCGCGACGCCAGAAGCTATTCTCATATTTTTTTGTACATAATTCTTGATAGAATTTCTTATTTTTTGATCTTCTTGTAGACCTTCGGAATAATTTTTTGGTTGCGCAAACCAAAGGGAATGATGACTTTGAGTTGTACCAAGTCTGAAACCAAGTGGATTTATTTTTTGTCCCATACTCCCCCATTACTATACATATCATGATACGTCACATCTGTATACTTATTTTTCCATTTTTTCCATTTAGGTTTTTTTGACCATTCAAGAAAGTTTTTCCTTACATATTCGGGTAAGGACATATCTTTCACTACAATAGTTATATGGCAGGTAGGTCTTTTTATCGGATAACTACGTCCTCGAGCTCGAGGTTTTAATTTCTTCCCGGGAGTACCCTCGTTGACTTCAGCTTTACTAATGATTAAATTTGCTTCGTTGGAACCCAGAATATAACTAGCATTTGCTGCTGCAGAATAAACCAATTTAAAAATGGGATAACATGCTCGATAAGGCATGAGTTCTAGTATCATAAGTGTTTCTTCGTAGGAACGTCCACGAATTTGATCAATTACTCTTCGCGCTTTGTGAGTAGACATAGCTATATGTTGACCTAAAGCATATACGTCTGTTTGTTTCTTCTCGAACATAAAGTTTGCCTCCTACTAATGAATGATAAGCATGTAGATAGATATATCTAATCTATTTTTATTAATCTAAATTTTTATTAACATTTCTTAACGACGCGATCTATTATCGCTTTTCGCGTGTCCTCGGAAATTTAAAGTAGGTGCAAACTCTCCCAATTTGTGGCCTACCATACGATCTGTGATATAAATAGGCAAATGCTCCTTTCCATTATGGATAGCAATAGTATGACCGATCATTGTGGGTATAATGGTAGATGCCCGGGACCAAGTTATTATTATTTCTTTTTCTTCTTTTGTGTTAAGCTTATCCATTTTTCTTAGTAAATGATTTGCTACAAAAGGATTTTTTTTGAATGAATGTGTCACAACTTACTCCTATATTTTTTTCTTTTGTAAAGACGAAGAAAGAAATAGAATTTTCTCTCCTATTTACTACGGCGACGAAGAATCAAATTATCACTATATTTATTTCGTTTTCTACTTCTTTTTCCAAGTGCAGGATAACCCCAAGGGGTTGTGGGTTTTTTTCTACCAATTGGGGCCCTCCCTTCACCACCCCCATGAGGATGGTCTACAGGGTTCATAACTACTCCCCTTACTACAGGACGCTTACCTAGCCAACGCTTAGATCCGGCTCTACCCAAACTTTTCTGGTTCACCCCAACATTCCCCACTTGTCCGACCGTTGCTGAGCAGTTTTTGGATATCAAACGGACCTCCCCAGAAGGTAATTTTAATGTGGCCGATTTCCCCTCTTTTGAAATCAGTTTTGCTACAGCACCCGCTGCTCTAGCTAATTGTCCACCCTTTCCAAGTGTGAGTTCTATGTTATGTATGGCCGTGCCTAAGGGCATATCGGTTGAAGTAGATTCTTCTTTTTGATCAATCAAAACCCCTTCCCAAACTGTACAAGCTTCTTCCAAAGCATACGGCTTTCTGGATGTAGATGATGATATCTATACAGATGGATCTTATATATCG
>Ga0307513_10000194_pt1 | contig 87921 bp, 91 predicted proteins | sample 15_EM_MG_FD_202174 | JGI IMG/M metagenome (GOLD analysis project Ga0307513, IMG submission 202174) | Populus trichocarpa ectomycorrhiza microbial communities from riparian zone in the Pacific Northwest, United States - 15_EM | ecosystem: Host-associated > Plants > Roots > Unclassified | place...
TGCAAGGCGCGGTGCGACGCCCATAGTTCACCTATGGGCAAGCGCCGCAACGCCGCAGACCGCCCGAGAAGGCACTTGCCCTCCGGGTTGGGGTGAAATCGGGCGATTGAGCCACCCGAACCCTTGCATGGGCATTAGCCCATGCGGCGTGCCCGGTCGGCCCACTCATCCCGATTGCACCCCAACGCGGTCCCCGTTTAGACCGTGAACAGGTTCTCAGGGCCTCAGGACTCCGCGGTGAAGCCGACCTTTTTGATCAGCGGGCCCCAGCGGTCGAACTCGCGCTTCTGGCTGTACGCCATGTCGTCCGCGGTGCCGCCGTAGGGAATCAGCCCCACCACCGTGAGCGAGTCGATGACGGATTTGTCCCGGATGGCGGCATTGATGGCTGCATTGGCCGCGGCCACCATATCGGCGGGCGTTTTCGCGGGCGCGTAGAAGCCGAACCACTCTTCCACCGTCAGGTCGGCAAAACCCTGCTCGGCGAAGGTCGGCACTTCGGGTACGAAGGGCGAGCGCTGCTTTCCCGAGGTCGCCAGGATGCGCAGCTTGCCGGCCTTGTGGTTGGGAATGAAATCACCGTGAGGCGTGACCATCGCGGCGAGCTGTCCGCCGACCACATCGGTCACGCCGGGCACCGAACCGCGGTAGGGCACATGCTTGAGCTCCACCTGGTTGTTCAGGCCCAGCAAGGCGCCGATGAAGTGCGGGGTCGACCCGGCGGCGGGCGAGCCGTAGCTGGCATCCTTTGGATTGGCCTTGGCCCAGGCGAGAAAGTCCTGCACGGTCTTGACCGAGGCCGGCACCAGCGGCCCGACGGCCAGCCCATGGTGGATCATGGAGGCGGTCCCCACCGCGACGAAATCCGCGGACGGGTCGTAGGACAGTTTTTTGTAGATGTGCGGGTACAGCGACAGGCAGGAGAACGGCGTCATCGCCAACACGGAGCCGTCCGCCGGGGCCGTCTTGAGCACCTCCAGCGCGATCCGCCCGCCGGCACCGGTCTTGCTGTCCACGATGCCGTTGTTTTTGGAGTATGCGGTGCCGCCCAAGCGGTCACCCACGCGGCGCGCGCAGATATCGCCCGCGCTGCCGGCCGGAAAGCCGTAGAGGATTTTGACCTGCTCGAGCGCCCGCGCCAGAGCCGGGAACGGCGCAAGGGCGGCCACCGAGAGCGCGGCGGCGGTCTGCACGAAATGACGGCGTGTTTGCATGAAATGTCTCCTTGTAGTTAAGTCCACGGGTCGAAAAGCAAAATCCGCAAAAAAGCGCCAGGCACCGCGGACGCGCCAGCAGCGCCCGCTCAGCTGCATTGGCTGCGGATGTCGGGGGGCACGGCAATGGCCTTCATGCGCTCAGGTTTGTCGGGATGGCGTATGCAGAAGGCTCGGGTTTCCAGGCCCTCACAGATCAGGTCTTCGCCACGCCGGATCACGTGTTTCTGGATAAAAACCTTGTCCCGCCACTCCTGCACGCTGGTGTGGATGTGCAAGGTTTCGCCATAGGTGGCGGGCTGGCTGAAGCGGGTGTTGATCTCCAGCAGGGGCGTGCCGACGATGCCGGTGGTCTTGACCAGTTCCCGCCAGGGCGGCACGCCGCATGCGGCGAAAAAATTCAGTGAGGCCGCATCCATCCAGCGCGAAAAGTTGGGGAAAAACACGATCCCGGCGGGGTCGCAGTCGCCGAACGCGACTTTCACTTCATAGACCACGGTTTTTTCCATGGGGTTCACCTTGGCGCCATGCGCAGCGCGCCGTCCAGGCGAATCACCTCGCCGTTCAGGTGGTCGTTGTTCACGATGTGCACGGCCAGCTGCGCGAACTCTTCGGGCTTGCCCAAGCGCGGCGGAAAGGGGATGCTGGCGGCCAGCGAAGCCTGGACCGCCTCGGGCAACTGCGCCATCAAAGGCGTGGCGAACAGGCCTGGCGCCACCGTGCAGACGCGGATGCCGTGCTGCGCGAGATCCCGCGCCATGGGCAGCGTCATCCCGGCGAGCCCGGCCTTGGAGGCGCTGTAGGCCTGCTGCCCGACCTGGCCGTCGAAGGCGGCGACCGACGCGGTGAACATCATGACGCCGCGCTGGCCGTCCTCCAGCGGAGGCAGTTTGGCGCAAGCGGCCGCAAACAGGCGGCTCGCGTTGTAGGTGCCCACCAGGTTGATGGTGACGACTTTGGCAAAGTCTTCGAGCGGCGCAGGGCTGCCGTCTTTGGCTACAACACGTTTTGCCGAACCGATGCCGGCAATGTTCATCAGGATGCGGGCCGGGCCATGCACGGCAGCGGCTTTCTCAAGCGCAGCGGCCAGGCTGACGCTGTCGGTGATATCGCATTGGCAGGCCAGCGCGGCGCCGCTCCCGTACGCAGCGCAAATATCGGCAGCGACTTTTTCTGCGCCGGCAAGATTCACGTCCAGCACGGCAACCCTGGCGCCCAGGCGTGCCAGCTCACGGGCAGTGGCTTCGCCCAGCCCTGAGCCGCCGCCGGTCACCAGCGCCGAAAGTCCTTCAATTTTCATTCCTTGTCTCCAGGTTGGTTGCTATTGTTTTCATAGCTGCTTACACATACCCGTCGGGGGCCAGAGCCACTATTTGCTCAAGCAATTTCGGCCGGCGCGGGGTTTTCAAGCAGCAGGGCAATGCCCTGGCCGCCGCCCACACAGGCCGATGCGATGCCGTAGCGCACGCCCGCCCGCCGCATTTCCCGCGCGACGGTGAGGGTGAGGCGCACACCGGTCACCGCCAGCGGGTGGCCCATGGCGATCGCGCCGCCGTTGACGTTGAGCTTGCGCAGATCCAGGTCCAGTTCGCGGGCCACCGCCAGCGTCTGTGCGCCCTGGGCCTCGTTGATTTCAAAGCGGCCGATCTGGTCCAGCGTCAGGCCGCAGCGCTCCAGCAGCAAACGGATCGCGGGGGCCGGGCCTATGCCCATGATCTCGGGCGGCACACCGACCACCGCGGCAGCGACCACACGCGCCAGTGGTTTACCGCCGTGGGCCTTCACGTAGGCACCGGAGGCGACGACGGCCGCCGCGGCCGCGTCCACCAGCGCCGCGCTGTTGCCGCCGGTCTGCACACCGCCGGCATGGACCGCCCTGAGCTTGGCCAGGACCTCGACGGGAGACAGCCGCGCATGGGTGTCCTGCGCGACTTCCGTGAGCTTGCCCTGCAGGCGTATGCCGCGCGTGGCATAGCCGGGGAGTTCGAACGCCTCCGTGACCACCGGCACAATTTCGCCGGCGTGAAACCCCGCCTCCCGGGCTGCCACCGCTTTCGCAAAGGAGGCAGACGCAAATTCATCGACGGCTTCGCGCGTGATGCCATATTTCTTCGCGAGATTTTCCGCCGTCTGGATCATGTCGATGCCGGCGGCCGAGTCCTTGAGGGCCTCCCACATGAAGTCCTTGAAGCCGACCGGCGCGCCCAGCTTGAAGCCGGTGCGGTGCTCAAAGGCGGCGATCGGGTTGCGCGTCATGCTTTCGGCACCCACGACCAGCGCCACATTCGCGGCGCCGCTCTGGATCTGTTCGCCGGCCTGCCGGAACAGCTCGAAACCGGTGCCGCAGATGCGCTGCACCATGATGGCCGGCACTTCCACGGGCACCCCGGCATACAGGCCGATGTGGCGCGGCAGCATGAATTGTTCGAAGTCTCCCGGGGCCATGTTGCCGGCAATCACCGAGTCGATATGGCCGGCGCTGACGCCCGAGCGCTGCAGCACGGCGCGCGCGGCCTTGATGCCGAGGTCGGTGGGCGACACGTGGCCGATGGCGCCGCAGTAGTCGACCATGGGCGTTCGCACGCCGTCAAGCATCCAGACGTCCTGGAAGGCGGAGAAAAATCCTTTGTGTTGCATGCAAGTCCTGCTGTGTCTGTAGGTAGGGGGTGTCCGCTGGCCGGGCGTCAGCGCGCGCGCGGTTTCAGCACGGGATGGGCGATGTCCCCGTGCAGGGCGTCCACCAGCGCCGCGCGTTGCGTGAGAACGGCCCGCTGGTTGATGGAGCCTTTGTCAGTGACCTCGCCTTTGTCGAAGGAGGGCGGCTCATGCATCAGGTGCAGGCGCGCGATGCAGCTGGCGCTGCCGGTGGCGCAGAGCGCGAGCTGGTCCAGCACCTCCTGGAAATGCGCCAGCACCGGTGCGCTGTCGAGCACCTGGCGCCAGGGCGCATCGGGCGGCAGCCCGGCCAACGCGCGCACGGCTTGCGTCGGGAATACCAGCGCGCCCACCTCCTTGAGGTTGATGCCGGTGAGCACCGCATCCTGCACATAGGGTGCGCCGGCCGCGACAATCTTGGCGCGCAGGGGCCCGACGCTGACGAAGGTGCCGGTGGCGAGCTTGAAGTCCTCGGCAATGCGGCCGTCGAACTGCAGGCCCCGGTGGATATCCGCGTCGTCTATCCATTTCACGGCGTCGCCGGTGCAGAAGAAACCTTCTTCATCGAAGGCCTGCGCCGTGTCCTGCGGCGCGCGCCAGTAGCCGGGCGAAACGTTGGGGCCCTTGTAGCGCACCTCGGTTTTGCCCTGTATGTCGACCAGCTTGAGTTCCATGCCGGGCGTGGGCACGCCCAGGTCGCCGGACTTCACCTCGGGGCTGGTCACGAAGACGGCAAACGGCGCGGACTCGGTCATGCCCAGGCCGGTCACCATGACAATGCGCTCCCCGATTTCCTTTTCCTGCGACTCGTAAAGACTGTCCCAGACGGGCTGGGCCAACGCGGCGCCCGCGTAGAAAAACATCTTCACGCGCGACAGCAGCTTGCGCCGCAGCTGGGCGTCCGTCTGCATGGCATGGGCGATCGCTTCAAAGCCGGTCGGCACATTGAAGTACACCGTGGGGGCGATCTCGCGCAGGTTGCGCAGGGTCTCGTGCATCAGTGCCGGCGTGGGTTTTCCGTCGTCGATGTAAAGCGTTCCACCGTGGAACAGCACCATGCCGAAGTTGTGGTTGCCGCCGAAGGTGTGGTTCCACGGCAGCCAGTCGACCAGCACCAGCGGCTCCTCCTGCAACACCGGCATGGACTGCGCCATCTGCTGCTGGTTGGCGCACCACATGCGCTGGGTGTTGATCACCGCTTTGGGCATCTTGGTAGAGCCGCTGGTGAACAGGAATTTCGCGATGGTGTCCGGCCCGGTGGCCTGCATGGCGCGGTCTACCGCGGCCGTCGCCGGCGTGGCGGCCAGTTCCGCAAATCGCGTGCTGGCGCACCCCGCTATCTGCCCGGCGGCCAGCACCACCTCGACCCCGGGCTCCAGCGTGGCCTGGATGGCTTTGGCATAACGTTCGGCGTCGGCCGCAAACACCAGGCCCGGCGTCACGGTCTTGAGCACGTGGCGCAGCTTGTCATAGTCCTGGCTGACCAGGGAATACGGCGGCGACACCGGCACGAAGGGCACGCCGGCCACAAGGCAACCCAAAGCCAGTTGCGCGTGCTCCAGGCCGTTCTCGGAAAGTATCACCACCGGCCGCTCGGCGCTCAGGCCGCGGTCCAGCAATCCCTGGGCGATGCCGCGGGCCGCCGCCCAGGCCTGGGCGTAGCTGAGGTGGCGCCATTCGCCCGTTGTACCGTCCGCCAGCTTTTCACGCCGTGCCATGAAGCTGCGTTCGGGTGCGGCCTGCGCCCAATGCTGCAACCGGTCCGTGATGCGGGCAGGGTAGTCTTTCAGCGCCTGGTCGGCACGGAGATAGCGGACACCGGGTGAGCCTTCGCGCAGGACGGCACGGGTCACGCCAAAGCGCAGGGGGCGGAATTTGAGGACGCTCATGTTGGTTTTGTCTCTTCTGTCTCTTGTCTTTTCGGCTCTTGGCTTTTGTCTTTCCGTCTCTTTCCCACCGGGCCTCATGCGGGCCTGTGGCCACGCTCAGGTTTTTTTCACCTTGGCGGCCTTGCCGTCCAGGAAATCCTTCACGCGGCCCTTGGCCTCAGGGGCGCTTTGCGCGATCGCCGCCATCAGTGCTTCGGTAAAGAAACCCTGGTCGGCGGGCTGCTCCGCGATGCGCGGCAAGGCATGCATCAGGGCATAGTTGGTCAGGGGCGCGTTTGTCGCCACGCGGGCGGCCAGCTCAAGCGCCTTGTCGAGCGCCTGCCCCTGCGGCACCAGGTACTGCGCCAGGCCTATGCGCTCGCCGTCCTGGGCGTTGTAGACGCGGCCGGTCAGCATCATGTCGGTCATGCGGGCCGCGCCTATCAGCCGGGGGATGCGCACCGCGCCGCCGCCGCCGACGAAAATGCCGCGCGAGCCCTCGGGCAGGGCGTAAAAAGTGCTCTCGTCAGCCACCCGGATGTGGCAGGCGCTCGCCAGCTCCAGGCCGCCGCCAACCACCGCGCCGTGCAGGGCGGCAATCACGGGCACAGGCCCGTACTGCAGGCGGTCCAGCGCGGCATGCCACATGCGCGAATGGTGCAGGCCCTGGCTGGCGTCGCGCTCCTGGAGTTCACCCAGGTCAAGCCCCGCGCAGAAGTGCTCCCCCTCGCCGTGCAGCACGGCGGCGCGCGCGCCGGCGGGCAGGTTTTCAAACAGGTCGCGCAGCGCCAGCACCTGGGCGTCGCCCAGCGCATTGCGTTTGGCGGGGCGCGCCAGGCGGATCACGGCAACGTCGCCGCGCATTTCGAGTTGGAGGTGTTTTTGGGTCATTTGGAGGTTTTCAGTGAGATCAATTATGGTTATGAATGATAACTAATGCAACGAAGCAGCGCCGCTTTTTTCCAGTGAAAACCCTAGGGCTTGAACGGGCTCGGCCAGCCGCTGGCTGGCCGCGAGAGGCCGGGCCAACGGGGCCGTGGCACGGCTGACGCCGGCGCGCGGCGCAGGGTGCTGACGGAAGAGGGGGAAGGCGGCGGCCCGTGCCAGGCCGGGAACACAGCCGCGGCAGCTGGGTGCCGGGCCGGGGAAACTGGACCTCAGGCTAGATGTTCAGCCACTTGAGCAGCTCGCGCATGCGCGGCTCCGAGGTGGTGTCGAACTTCTCGATGCCGATGCGCTTGAGCACATCCTTGCCGGCCTCGTTATCCGGCAATGCGAGCAACTCCTCCTGGATGGCCTTGAGCTGCTCGGGTTTGATGCGCTTGTGGGCCACCAGCGGAAAGTAAGGCTGCGGCACGCTCTTGTGCAGGATGCGTCCGCCGTCTTTTTCCCATTTCTTGGCGATGCCTGAATAAGATGCCACGCCGCCCACATCGGCGAATTTGTTGTCCAGGTAAAAGCCCACGGCCGCCTGCTCGCGCACGAACTGCACGTTTTCCTTGTCGACCAGGATGCCCTTGTCGCGCAACTCGGCGGCGCAAAAGCGGGACATGAACGCGATCTGCTCGGGCAGGGCAATGCGCTTGCCCTTGACGTCATTGATGGTCTTCAGATCGGAACCCTTGGGCGCGATGATGAAGCACTGCCCGTCGGGCTTGGTGCTGGCGATGTAGCTGTAGCCGTAGTCGCGCATGCCACGCGCCGGGTAGTCGCTGGGCCGGGCCATCACCAGGTCGAAGCGGCCGGTCTGCATGCCTTCTTCCAGCTGTTTGAATTCACGCGCGAACACGACGCTGACCTTGGCCTTCATGGCTTTGCCGATGACCTCGGCCAGCCCCTGGTATTTGGCGATCACCTGGGCGTGATCCAGCCCGCCCGACGTGCCTTCACTGATGCCCAGCACCAGCTGCTGGGCCGGGGCCTGGGCGTGGGCAGGGCCCGCCAGTGCCGCAAAGGCCAGCGGCAGCGCCATCAGGAAGTGGCCAAAGAGGCCAAAGAATTCGGGTGTTCCCTCGTGTCTCGTCGATTTCATCAGCATCCCCTTATATTTAAGATTGCCATGCTAAGGGCCGCTTCAGCGCTTGTCATCCGGCAATTTGTCACCTCTTGTTACCCCAATCAACTTTTACAGACATCCCCCGGCAGAGGAGGCGCGCTGCGAAGCGAAACCAGGCCGGCCTGTGACAACGCCGGCCACCCGCCACCCCTATGCGGCGGCGTTCGCTGACGAGGCCGGCGAAAACGTGCGTCTGCGCACGCGCAACATGCTGGCTCATAGCGTCAACCGCGCACGTGAGGCGGCACCGCAAACCGTGCCGGCAAAGTAATTAAGCGGAAAAACCCGGCAGCGTTCGGGGCAAGAACACCGCAGAACCGGCTTTGCCGGGCTGCAGGTGTTGCCACCCTGAGGGGGGTTCCGGCTACACGCAGTGAGCCGAGACAGGGGGCTACAAGTTAGCGCAGGCTCTTCACATAGCGCGGCGCATTCGGGTCGCGGTGCTTGCGGTCGCGGTGCGATTCGCTGTCGCCAAAAATCGCGCCGAAGGTGGACTCGATAAAGCCCGATTCGGGATAGACCTCTTCTTCGGTGTCGATGGAGCGGGCGGGGGTTAGCCGGTCAGGCGGCGGCGCCTCGCGGGGCGCGGGCACCGCTCGCTCCTTCACCGCTTCAGACACCATCTGGACCAAAGGCACGCGCGGCTTGGGGTCGGGCGTGGCCATGATTTCTTCGAGCTTGTCAGCCCAGACGGCGAGATCCGGATGGTTGTCTTCCACCGACTTTTCACGGGCAAAGCGCGCCACTTCCGCCGCGTATTCGCGGTTACTGGCCATCCACTCGGTATCGGTCACCCGGCCGGTCTTGCGGCGCAGCAGCACATGCAGGTGGGCGGCGATGGCGATTTTTTCGTTGGAAGGCATGGTGTGCTGTCCTTCAAAGTTGGAGACCGCGGTCAACTCAAGTTCCTAGGCGTTCGGCGTGCTGTGTGATGTCCAGGCCGTCGCTTTCCGAGGCCTCGCTCACACGCAAGCTCACGAACAGCGAGGTGACCCAGAGCGCCACTGCCGTCATAAAGAGGCTGTAGAGCATGACCGAGCCCGCGCCTATGGCCTGGGTCAGCAGATCGCCCTCCACGCCCGAAATGGCCTTGCTGGCAAAGACGCCGGTGAGCAGCGAGCCGACGATGCCGCCGACACCGTGCACACCGAACACGTCGAGCGAATCGTCGGCATTGAGCAGGCGCTTCAGGCCCGTGGCGCCCCAGTAGCAGGCCATGCCGGCCACCAGGCCGAACACCAGGGCCGCGCGCGGCGAGACAAACCCGGCCGCCGGCGTGATGGCGACCAGCCCGGCCACCAGGCCCGAGCACAGGCCCAGCAGCGAAGGCCGGCCGCGCACCATCCATTCGGCGGCCATCCATGACAGCGCGCCGGCAGCGGCTGCGATGTGCGTGACCGCCATCGCCAGGCCCGCCCGGCCGTCAGAGGCCACGGCCGAGCCGGCATTGAAACCAAACCAGCCCACCCACAGCATGCCCGCGCCGGCCATGGTCAGGCCCAGGTTAAAGGGCGTGAAGGGCTCGCGGCCATAGCCGTGGCGCGGGCCGAGCACGTAAGCGCAGACCAGTCCGGCGATACCGGCGTTGATGTGCACCACCGAGCCGCCGGCAAAATCCAGCGCGCCCATGCGGGCCAGCCAGCCGTTGGGCTCCCAGACCCAGTGGGCGATGGGGGCGTAGACGATCAGCGTCCACAGCGACATGAAGATCAGCATCGCGGAAAAGCGCATGCGCTCCACAAATGAGCCGACCACCAGCGCCGCCGTGATGATGGCGAACGTCAACTGGAACATCGCGTAGACCGACTCCGGGATGTTGGGCGCGATGTGGCTCACGGCAACCTTCTGCGCGTCTTTCACGTAGTCCAGCCCGGTGAACCAGAGCCGCTCGCTGCCGCCCAGGTAGTGCCCGAGCGCGCCGGAGCCCGGCGTGAACGCGATGGAGTAGCCGACGGCGAACCACAAAAGGCTCACGACGGCGCAGATCGCGATGACGCAGGCCATGACATTGAGCACGCTCTTTTTGCGTACCATGCCGCCGTAAAAAAGGGCGATGCCGGGCAGCGTCATGAGCAGCACCAGCGCGGTGGAGGTCATCATCCAGGCGGTGTCGGCGCCATTGAGGGTCTCCGCGCCGACCAGGCCTGGGTGCGTGAGAGGCGCCGGGGCTGAGGCTGCGGGCGCTGGCGCGGCCACCACCGGCGCGGGCGCAGCAACAGGAGCGGGTGCAGCCACAGTGGCGGCTTCAGAGGCGCTGGCTGCGGCTTCGGGTGCAGCGGATGCGGCGGGCGCAGCGGGCGCCTGCGACAGGGCCTGCTGGCTCGCCAGCCCCACACAAAAAAACAGGACCCACGCCAAAAAGCTCTTCATATGCATACCGCTTGCCTTTCGTCCAATGCCCAACGCCCAACAATTGGTAACAACAGGCATAAGTCGTGCCAGGGGCATTCGTGCGGGGTTTTGCACGCAAATGCATACAGAAGACTGCGTGCGGGGCATCCGGCGAGGGCATGGGGCACCGCCGTGGCGGGCGAATCCGTACTTCCCAGGGGCGGGAAACCCCCAATGCACTATCTGAGTGCGCGGGCTACATTGGACGACTTGCTGACGAGCCTTGCTGCTCGCAACGCGAGGAGCCGAGGAGACACCGAGAGAGCAACTAAAAGTACACAGGCAAAGCGCATCCCACAAGGTGCCGTTTTGCGAAAAGCGCTGGCAACCCCAGCGCTTTTTTTATGCCCGTGTTCTTTCAGCGATCCGGCATCAAAATGGCCTGTAGCCCTTTACCTATCTTGGGAACCAGCTATCAATTTCATAGCGATGAGCCATTTCGGTGCAAGGTGCTGCTGGCTGCGCGGCGACCAGGTGCCGGTTTCGACGCATTCCTGCACGCCCAGGCGGCGCTTGCCGCCGGCGGCTGAGTTGCTATGAATTTAATAGCTGCCAGGCAACGTCTTTGCAGGGCGGGATGGCTATTTGAGCGTCAACCCTGACTGGAACTATCGCAGCCCGGTCATTCCCGGGAATCCTGGAATTAGTGATGAAATCAGCCGTTAGTCCAGGCAGGGCATGCACTGTCAGCTATTAATTCAGTAGCAAATCGCCACTCAATCAGGATTGATGCCCGCTGCGGCCATGGGCGGCGGCAGCTTGCTCAGCGCCTCGGCCATGGCAGCTGCCTTGGCCTTGGCGGCGGCGGCCGCCGCTGCAGTCGTGGGCCCAGGCGACGCGCCAGCGCCGCCAACGGCCATCAGGCTGGCCACATCGGCCGCCTGGCGCGGCTTGCCGATGGGCGCGGCGGCCAGGCCTTTTTGCACGGCCACCATGTCTTCTTCGCTGGGGTACTGGCCCAGCAGTACGTAGTCAAACACCCGGCGCGCGATCGGCGCGGCCACACCGGCGCCCCAGCCGGCGTTCTCGACGATCACGGCCAGCGCGATCTGCGGGTCATCAGCCGGCGCGAACGCCATGTACACGGCGTGGTCGCGCTGGTATTCCTCCATCTTGGAGCTGTTGTATTTGTCTTTCTGGCCGATGGTGACGGCCTGCGCCGTGCCGGTCTTGCCGCCGCTGAGGTAACCCGCACCGGCAAACACCCGCGCCGAGGTGCCCTCTTGCGTCACGCCCACCAGCGCCTTGCGCACGATGGCGACGTTTTCAGGCTTGTAGCCCAGGTCTTCTGCGGGCTCGGCCGGCAAGGGGTGCATCACGCGCGTCACCGGGTCTTGCGTGCCGATGACCAGGCGCGGGCGGCGCTTGACGCCGTTGTTGGCCAGCACCGCGGTGGCCTGCGCCAGCTGCAGCATGGTGAAGGTGTTGTAGCCCTGGCCGATGCCCAGCGAAATGGTTTCGCCGGGGTACCACTTTTGCTGCTCAGGCCGCTTATAAGCCTTGCGCTTCCACGCCTGGCTGGGTAACACGCCAGCCAGTTCGCCGCCGATATCGATGCCGGTGATCTGCCCGAAACCCAGCGGCTTCATGAAGTCGTGCATGGCGTCCACGCCGAGTTCATTGGCCAGCGAGTAGTAGTACACATTGCTGGACTTGACGATGGACTTGTACATGTCGACCGCACCCAGCGCGATGTCGCCGTGGCTGCGGAACACGTGGCCGCCGAAGCTCCAGGAGGCGTTGTCGTTGATGATGAAACTGGGCGAGCGTTTTCCGCTTTCCAGCGCCGCCATCGCCATGAACGGCTTGTAGGTCGATCCTGGCGGGTAGGTGCCGCGCAGCGCGCGGTTGAGCAGCGGTTTGTCGAGCGAGTCGCGCAGGTACTGCCAGCTTTCCGTGTCGATGCCGTCCACAAACAGGTTGGGGTCGAACGTCGGCTTGCTGACAAAGGCCAGCACGTCGCCGGTCTTCGGGTCCAGCGCCACCAGCGCCCCGCGCCGGTCGCCGAACATGTCTTCGACCAGCTTTTGCAGGCGGATGTCGAGCGACAGCCGCACGGTGTTGCCGGGCGTGGCCGGGTTGCTGGCCAGCTTGCGCATGGCGCGGCCGCCGGCCGAGGTTTCGACCTGCTCGACGCCGGTGATGCCGTGCAGCTGCTGCTCGAAACTTTGCTCCACACCGAGCTTGCCGATGTAGTCGGTGCCGCGGTAATTGCCTTCGTCTTCGCTGCCTTCGATGTTTTCTTTTTCAGCCTGGTTGATACGGCCTATGTAGCCCACCACGTGGCTGCCCAGCTCGCCATAGGGGTAGCTGCGAAACAGCCGGGCCTTGATGTCGACGCCGGGAAAACGAAAGCGCTGCGCCGCAAAGCGCGCCACTTCCTCATCCGTCAGGCGGGTGCGTATGGGCAGTGACTCGAAATTTTTCGACTCCTCGCGCAGGCGCTTGAAGCGCCGCTTGTCACGCAGCTGGATGTCGATCACCTTCTCCAGCGCAGCAATGGTTTCCTCGAGGTTCTCGACCTTGGAAGGCGTGATCTCCAGCGTGTAGGCTGAATAGTTGGTGGCCAGCACAACACCATTGCGGTCCAGGATCAAGCCGCGGTTCGGCACGATAGGCACGATCGCCGTGCGGTTGCTTTCCGCCTGCTCATTCAAATCAGCATGGCGGTACACCTGTAAATACACCAGCCGCGCCGCCAGCATGGCAAACGCACACAACACCACCAGACTCGCCACCAGCACCCGCGCACGAAAACGCGACAGGTCGGCTTCAACGTTGCGAAGTTCAGTCATGGTGGTCCGACTCTACAACCGCCACAAAGTGCCCGCAATAAGGGGAAAGAGAAGGAGGCAATGCGAAGCGAGCCGAAAAAGGCCAGCATGAGCCGAGGAACCGGCTTTGCCGGGCAAAACTATATGCACCCCCGTCCAGGCTCACTGCGTGTAGCCTGTTCCCCCCTCGAGGGGGCGGTGCCTGCGGTCTGGCAAAGCCAGTCCCGCGGCGCCTGCTGGTTTGGGAGCAAGGGAAGCAGTGCGACGCTTTGGCACAGGTATAAAAGTACAGCGCGCCCATCTAAAGTGGCCGGTTCTGGTCGGGATCGGGTGCGCGGCGTTGCGGAACGAGGAGCAGTACGCTCACGACCGGCCACAGGAACGCCTCGATCAAGGGCGCCAGCAGCATGATCCAGCCCGGAAATATACCGCCGCCAATCATGCGGATGATGAGCTCTACCCCATGCGCCACGGCAAACAGCGGCAGCACCTGCAGGGCTTGCGACGGTACCGTGAACCACAGGAGGCGGCGGTGGATCATGGTGGCGAAAAAGCTCAGCGCCGTGTACGACAGCGCGTGCTGGCCGAGCAGCGACGACTGGTGCACATCCATGCCCAGGCCGAACATGAAGGCCACGCCAATGCCGACACGCAGCGGCTGGTGCACGTTCCAGAACACCAGCACCAAGGCCAGGAAGTCGGGCATCCAGGGCACGCGCCCGAGCGGCAGCATATCCAGCAGCAGCGCCGCGATCAGGCTGCACCAGATAAAAACGGGGTTGGCGGGCAACAGCAGCTGCTGGCCTGAGCGCATGATCATTTGGCGGCGCCCTTCTTTTTCGGTGCGGGTTCGGGCGCGTCAGCCTCGGGCCGCGGCGGAATCTGCCCCGTGCCGGGCTTGACCACGATGACGTGGCGCGCACCCGTCACCAGCGCCTGCGGCGTGCAGAAAATTTTGGCAAACGCCGATTCGGCGCGCCGCTCGATGCGGCTGATCTTGGCCACCGGCAAGCCCGGCGGGTAGACGCCGTCAACACCGCTGGTGGTCAGCAGGTCGCCCTGCTGCACGTCCGAATTGCTACCCATGAAGCGCAGCTCCAGCCCGCTGCCCGAAACCGTCGGGTCGCCGTAGGCCACACTGCGCGCGCCGGTGCGCACATTGAGTACCGGGATGGCCAGGTCGCGGTCGATGAGCAAGGTGACTTCGCTGACCAGCGGGTGCACGCGCGTGACCTGCCCCAGCACGCCGGACTCGTCCAGCACGGGCGAGCCGAGATCCACACCCTGCGCCATGCCTTTGTCGATGATCACCTTGCGGGTGTAGGGGTCGGCCGCGTCATACAGCACTTCAGCGGCCATCACCGGCACGGCCAGCTGCTCGCGCAGGCCCATGAGCTTGCGCAGACGGGTGTTTTCCTGGGTGAGCTGCTCGACCTGACCGGCGCGCAGCGACTGCAGCGCGAGCTTCTTGCCTGCGTCATCACTGGCGGTCTTGGCCTGGTTCAGCGTGGTGAAGTACTCGCCGCCGCCCTGCACCGCCCGCACCGGCTGCAAGGCCAGCCACTGCACCGGGTAGAGCGCGGTCGCCAGCGCGGCGCGCACCGGCTGGGTGATGCGAAAACGGGTGTCGGCCACCATCAGGAACAGCGACAGCGCGCTGAAAAACATCAACTTGGACAGCGCCGACGGCCCCTGTTTGAAAAAGGGCGGCGGGGATCTGTCGAGGGTTCCTAAAGGCATGGTTCGCTGTCAGGCTGGCCCCGCTTCATGCCCTGGAGTGCGGCATGAAGTACGGCATCCGGTTGTTATTCCGAAGTGAAGATGGAGCCGAGGCGGTCCATGCGCTCCAGCGCGATGCCGCAGCCGCGCACCACGCAGGTCAGCGGGTCTTCGGCCACCAGCACCGGCAGGCCGGTTTCTTCGGCCAGCAGGCGGTCCAGGTCGCGCAGCAAGGCGCCGCCGCCGGTGAGCATCATGCCGCGCTCGGCGATGTCGGCGCCCAGCTCGGGTGGCGTCTGCTCGAGCGCGTTCTTCACGGCGCTGACGATGTTGTTGAGCGGGTCGGTCAGGGCTTCGAGGATTTCGTTGCTCGAGATCGTGAAGCTGCGCGGCACACCTTCAGAAAGGTTGCGGCCCTTGACTTCCATTTCCTTGACTTCGGAGCCGGGGAAGGCCGAGCCTATGCTTTTCTTGATGGCTTCGGCGGTGGGCTCGCCGATCAGCATGCCGTAGTTGCGGCGGATGTAGTTGATGATGGCTTCGTCGAAGCGGTCGCCGCCGACGCGCACGCTGCCTTTGTAGACCATGCCGCCCAGCGAGATCACGCCGACTTCGGTGGTGCCGCCGCCGATGTCGACCACCATGGAGCCGCTGGCTTCCGACACGGGCAGGCCGGCGCCGATCGCGGCAGCCATCGGTTCTTCAATCAGAAAAACGTCGCTGGCGCCGGCGCCGAGCGCGCTTTCGCGGATGGCACGGCGCTCTACCTGGGTGGAGCCGCAGGGCACGCAGATGATGATGCGCGGGCTGGGCTTGAACAGGCTGCGCGGGTGGACCATCTTGATGAACTGCTTGAGCATCTGCTCGGTCACCGTGAAGTCGGCGATCACGCCGTCTTTCATGGGCCGGATGGCTTCGATGTTGCCGGGAACCTTGCCCAGCATGGCCTTGGCTTCATGGCCGACGGCCTGGATGGTTTTTTTGCCCTGGGGGCCGCCTTCGTGGCGGATGGCCACAACGGAGGGCTCATCCAGCACAATGCCGCGGTCGCGTACAAAAATCAGGGTGTTGGCAGTGCCAAGGTCAATGGCCAGGTCGGTGGAAAAATACCGACGGAATGATTCAAACATATGCAGGGGTCCGGTTGGGCATGAGCAAACTTCGTTGCCCCATCGCCTTTTTATTGATCAAGCCATGATGGGAAACTGAGGCCGGCGGCGCTGTTGAACCTGCTTCCGGCACCTAAAAAGCGCCTAAAGAGTGCATCCGGCCCTGATTTCACACCAAAGGCGGGATAATAACGCATCCCCTGTGAATCCATGGGCCTACGGGGGCGTTTTTTCAGCTTTACACCTCGTTTCAGGCCCCGTTTTTTGCCTTTTTTTTCGCCGTTTTTCTGCTGTTTGCCCCTCCCCGAATTCCTTCACATCCCTACCCATGGCATTGACACCCCAAGACATCGCCCGCGTCGCCAACCTGGCGCGGCTGGAATTGCGCCCCGACGAAACCGAGCACACGCTGGCCCAGCTCAACGGCTTTTTTGCCCTGGTCGAGCAGATGGAAGCCGTCAATACCGAGGGCGTGGAGCCCCTGGCCCACCCGGCCGCGGTAATCGGTGACATCGCGCTTCGCCTGCGCGAGGACATCGCCAGCGAGCCCAACCAGCGCGACGCCAGCCAGGTGAGCGCCCCCGCGGTAGAGCGCGGCCTGTTCCTTGTGCCCAAGGTGATCGAATGAGCAGCATGAAATCCTCCCCTGATCTGCACGACCTGGGCGTCGCGCAGCTGGCCGCAAAGCTGGCCGCCCGCGAAGTCTCCAGCGTCGAAGCCACGCAGCACTTTCTGGCCCGCATCGCCCAGGACAAGCTCGGCGCCTTCCTCGCCACCAACGCCGACGTATCGCTGGCGCAAGCCAAGGCCGCCGACGCGCGCCTGGCCGCCGGCGAGCGCACGCCCCTGCTGGGCGTGCCGCTGGCGCACAAGGACGTGTTTGTCACGCGCGACTTCCCCACGACGGCCGGCTCGAAGATGCTGGAAAACTACCGCAGCCCCTTTGATGCGACCGTGGTGAAAAACCTCGGCCTCGAAGGCGCCGGCATGGTGACGCTGGGCAAGCTCAACTGCGACGAGTTCGCCATGGGCTCGGGCAACGACAACAGCGCCTACAAGCCGGTGAAGAACCCCTGGGACCTGGAACGCATTCCCGGCGGCTCCTCGGGTGGCTCTGCGGCCGCGGTGGCGGCCCGCCTGGCGCCCGCCGCCACCGGCACCGACACGGGCGGCTCGATCCGCCAGCCCGCATCGCTCACCGGCATCACCGGCATCAAGCCCACCTACGGCTGCTGCTCGCGCTATGGCATGGTGGCCTTTGCCTCCAGCCTGGACCAGGCCGGCCCGATGGCGCGCAGCGCGCTCGACTGCGCCCTGCTGCTCTCTAGCATGGCCGGGCCCGACCCGGACCGCGACTCGACTTCGCTGGACCTGCCCGTCATCGACTACGCTACTGATTTGATAGCTGTAGGCCAAGACTCCACAAGGGCTATGCCCCTAAAAGGCTTAAGAATCGGGTTGCCTACCCAGTTCTTCGGCGCGGGCTGTTCGCCCGATGTGCTGGCTGCCGTACGCGGCGCGTTGGCCGAGTATGAAAAGCTGGGCGCCACGCTGGTCGACGTGAGCCTGCCGCTGACCGAGCTGTCCATCCCCGTGTACTACGTGATCGCACCCGCCGAGGCCAGCAGCAATTTGAGCCGCTTTGACGGCGTGCGCTATGGCCATCGTGCGGCGAACTACACCGACCTCAACGACATGTACAAGAAGTCGCGCAGCGAAGGTTTTGGGGACGAGGCGACGCGCCGCATCATGATCGGCACCTATGTGCTGTCGCACGGTTACTACGACGCCTACTACCTCAAGGCACAAAAAATCCGCCGCCTGATCGCGCAGGATTTCCAGACCGCGTTCACGCAGTGCGACATCATTGCCGGCCCGGTTTCGCCCACGGTCGCGTGGAAGATCGGCGAAAAATCCGATGACCCGGTCGCCAACTACCTGGCCGACATCTACACGCTGTCATCCAGCCTGGCCGGCCTGCCGGGCATGAGTGTGCCCGCCGGCTTTGGCGCAGGCGGCATGCCCGTCGGCCTGCAGCTGATCGGCAACTACTTCAAGGAAGCGCAGTTGCTGAGCGCGGCGCATCAGTTTCAGCTCGCAACCGACTGGCACTTGCGCCAGCCCCCAAGCCTTTGAATGATTTGACATGAGCCAGACCCAACCCACCGTCAACCCCTTCGCCGAGATGCAAGCCGGCCGCCCCACCGGGCCGCTGGTGCAGGGCTACGAAGTCATCATCGGCTTTGAGACCCACACGCAACTCACCACGCAATCGAAAATTTTCAGCCGCGCCTCTACCGCGTTCGGCGCGGAGCCGAACACGCAGGCTTCGGCCGTGGACTTTGCGCTGCCCGGCGCGCTGCCGGTGATGAACAAGGGTGCGGTGCAGCGCGCTATCGAGTTCGGCCTGGCCGTCAACGCGCACATCGCCGAGCAGAGCGTGTTTGCGCGCAAAAATTATTTCTACCCCGACCTGCCCAAGGGCTACCAGATCAGCCAGTTCGAGATCCCGGTGGTGCAAGGCGGCAGCGTCGAATTTTTCGTGGATGGAAAACCCCACACTGTCCGCCTGGTGCGCGCCCACCTCGAGGAAGACGCGGGCAAGTCGCTGCACGAAGACTTCATCGGCATGAGCGGCATTGATTTGAACCGCGCCGGCACGCCGCTGCTGGAGATCGTGACCGAACCCGACATGCGTTCATCTGCCGAGGCGGTGGCCTATGCCAAAGAGCTGCACAAGATCGTCACCTGGATCGGCATTTGCGACGGCAACATGCAGGAAGGCAGCTTCCGCTGCGATGCCAACGTGTCGGTGCGCAAGCCCGGCGCAGAGCTGGGCACGCGCCGCGAGATCAAGAACCTGAACAGCTTCAAGTTCATGCAGCAGGCCATCGACTACGAAGTGCGCTGGCAAATCGAACAGATCGAAGACGGCCGCACGGTTCAGCAAGCCACAGTGCTGTTTGACCCGGACACGGGCGAAACGCGCAGCATGCGGACCAAGGAAGATGCAGCCGATTACCGCTACTTCCCCGACCCGGATTTGCCGCCGCTGGTGATCGGGCGTGACTGGGTTGAAAAGACGCGTTCGGAAATGTCTGAACTGCCGCGCGTGATGGCGGCGCGCTTTGTGGCTGACTATGGTTTGCCTGAATACGACGCCGGCCAGCTCACGCAAAGCAAGGCGACTGCCGCCTATTTTGAAGCCGTAGCCGCCGCGAGCAAGCAGGCCAAACTGGCGAGCAACTGGGTGATGGGCGAGCTGTCGAGGCGCTTGAACAGCGAAGAAAGATCGATCGAGACCTCCACCGTCAGTCCAGCGCAATTGGCCGCCCTGATAGTCCGCATCACCGATGGCACGATTTCCAACAATGCGGCCAAACAGGTGTTTGATGCGCTGTGGACGGGCGACGGCCAGGACGTCGACGCCCTCATCGAAGCCAAGGGCCTCAAGCAGATGAGCGACACCGGCGAGCTGGAAAAAATCATCGACGATGTTTTGGCCGCCAACGCCAAAAACGTCGAAGAAGTCCGCGCGGGCAATGCCAAGGCCATGAACGCGCTGGTGGGCCAGGCCATGAAAGCCACCAAAGGCAAGGCCAACCCGGCCCAGGTCAATGAGTTGCTGAAGAAGAAGCTGGGTTGAGGCAGGGCGACCGCTGGCGATGTGGCCGCCTTCGCTATTAAAAAAGTAGCTACTTACCCACGTATTGATTGGGCTACAGCCCGATTTTGTCTTGAGACCGGTGCTGCAATCAGTTCTTGGCGGCCGGCTTGGCAACGGCAGTGGCGGGAGGACCCTCTCTCATCGCCCACAGCTGTTTGAGCTTGACCAGCTCTTCGTCAAAGCGCGCGTTGACGCGCTTTTTCTCCTGCTCCTGTTCCTGGATGAACCGCTTTTGCACGGCCGAACTGTTGTCGTTTTCTTCCAGCTTGCGCTTAAGCGATGGCGGCGCCTTGCCGGGATCTTTTGCGTAGAACTCGAACTCGGCCTGTATGGACTTGCGCTGCTCGGCCAGCTCCAGCGTTCTTTTGCTGGACGCCTTGATGACCTCGTCAACCTGCCCGATCGCCGCTACGCGCTCCTGGTCGTGCACGGCGCGGCTGGGATAGCGCAGCAGCAGCGCGCGGTCGCGGCGTTTTTCTTCGGCCTCGCGCGCGCGCACTTCCGCGGCGGCTTTGTCTTTTTCTTCCTTCGCGGCGCGCTCCTCGGCAGTCAACGAGGGCTCTACCTGGCGCCTGACGGTGCCCGTGCGGTTCAGCTCCTGCTGCGTGCGATCCATGCACTCAACAATCGGGCGATCGGCCGTGATCTTGCGGCCCTTGCCGTCGACGCAGGTGTAGATGCTCTGGGCCGCGGCGCTTCCTGCAAGGCAGGCGAGCGAAACGCAGATAACCGTCAACGCTGTATGCAAAGGCAATTCGACTCCTTCAATCCACGCCGTAGCGTTCACGATAGGCCAGCACGGCCTGGTAGTGTGTCTTCAGTGACAGCGCGTCTGGAGAGTCTGATGACGTGCCGCCTTGTACCGAGAGATACTGCAGCAAGTCAGTCAGCCGCGCAATCGCGCAAACCTGAAGGCGTAGCTGATTCGTAACATATTGCACGGCACTATGACTCACATCCACGCCGTTTTCGGTGGCCTTCTCCTGGCGGTCCAGCGCCAGCGCCACCGCATGCGGAATGGCGCCCGCCGCTTTGATGATGGCAATCGATTCGCGCGCGGCCGTGCCGGCCGACATCACGTCGTCAATGATCAGCACGCGGCCTTTGACCGGCGCCCCCACCAGCGTGCCGCCTTCGCCGTGGTCTTTGGCTTCCTTGCGGTTGTAGGCAAACGGGTAGTTGCGGCCCAGCCGGGCCAGCTCGATGGCCACGGCGGCGGCCAGCGGAATGCCTTTGTAGGCCGGCCCGAAAATCATGTCGAACTCAAGCCCGGTGCGCTGCTCTTCGGCCAGCAGGTGGCGCGCATAGAATTGCGCCAGCCGTCCCAGCTTGGCCCCGTCGTCAAACAGGCCGGCGTTGAAAAAGTAGGGGCTCATGCGCCCGGCCTTGGTCTTGAATTGCCCGAAGCGCAGCACGCCCGACTCCAGGGCAAACTGCACGAATTCCTGTGCCAATGCGCCGCCCTTGTTGTCGCCCTGATCGCCCTTGTTGCCTTGTTCGCCTGCCGTGCTCATTGGAAGTCCCATGTTTAAATTGACCAGCCTCAACCTCAACGGTATCCGCTCCGCAGCCAGCAAAGGCCTGCAGGACTGGATAGCACAGTCCATGCCGGATTGTATTTGTGTGCAGGAGCTCAAAGCCCAGGCCGCCGACATGAGCGGCCGGTTTGAAGAAATCGCCGGCCTGCACGGCCATTTTCATTTCGCCGAGAAAAAGGGTTACTCGGGCGTAGGCGTCTACACGCGCCATGAGCCCAGCGACGTGATCGTGGGCTACGGCTCGACGGAATTCGACGCCGAAGGGCGCTATGTGGAACTGCGCTTTGACAGGCCCGGCCGCAAGCAAAGTCCCAAGCTGTCCATCATCAGCTGCTATTTCCCCAGCGGCTCGTCGGGCGAAGAGCGGCAGGCCGCGAAGTTCCGCTTCCTGGCCGAGTTTTACCCGCGCCTGCTGGGCCTGAAAGAAACCCGCGACTTCGTGCTGTGCGGCGACATCAACATCGCACACCAGGAAATCGATTTGAAAAACTACAAGGGCAACAAGAAGAACAGCGGCTTCCTGCCCGAAGAACGTGCCTGGATGACCGAGCTGCTGCGCGATGCGGAGCTCGCCAATGAAGCGGCCGAGGAACTGACCGAACGCACCGGCCCGTCAGTCAAAGGCGGCGGCATGGTCGACGTGTACCGCAAGCTGAAGCCCACCACGACCGACGAGGCCTACACCTGGTGGAGCAACCGCGGCCAGGCCTATGCGAAGAACGTGGGCTGGCGCCTGGACTACCACCTCGCCACGCCCGCCTTTGCGGCGCTGGCGCGCAGCGAGCACATCTACAAAGAACAGCGGTTTTCAGACCACGCGCCCATGAGCGTGGACTATGAATTTGGACTGTAGAGCTTTGCTGCTTCGATTGACTGGCCACGCAACGCCAGCCATTCGCTATCAAATAGATAGCTGCCTGCGTATGCAGGTACTGGGCTAGAGGCCTTTTTAGCTTAAACCCACACCGCCATTACATTCAGCCCTGTTCAGCCCAGATGCGCTGGATTTGCGCGGAGAGTTCCATGGGATCGAAGGGCTTGGGAATCACTTCCAGCGCGCCCAGCCCCTTGTAGACCGCGACTTCGGCGGCCTGCACCTTGGCGGTCATGAAAATCACCGGCGTGTTGGCGGTGGCCGGCAGCTCGCGCAGGCCTTTGAGCGTGCTGGGGCCGTCCATGCCGGGCATCATGACGTCCAACAGCAGCAGATCGGCCCCGGCGCCCGGCGCGGCGTTCAGGGCCTCCTGGCCCGAAGCGCAGGCAATCACGGTGAAGCCGCCCACGGCTTCCAGCGCCATCTGCGCCACGACGCGGATGTCGGGCTCGTCTTCAACATAGAGGATTCGGGCAAGGGGTTTGGTCATGGTTCACTCAATTCTTGGGAACGGGTCGGGCCGGGATCGCCGGGAATCTGGAGTACACGCTGGATTGTATTGAGCAGTTCGCTGTTTGAGGTATGGGCCTTTACAAGGACTGCGTCAGCCTGCCGGCCGTCCGCCGGGTCCACGTCGCCGGCTGAAAAGACGATCACCGGCGGACGCGGGTCGAGGTTGTCGATGTCCTCGAAGAGATCCCAGCCCGAATGGCTGCCCAGGGACAAGTCCAGCAGTACCAGGTCAAACGGATGCTCGCGCAGGCAGGCTCTGGCCTCGTCCAGCGTGGCGGCGAATTCAAAGCTGGCGAAGTCCTGCGCGATGGCGGCGGTGATGCGCTGGATGTCCAGGTCGTCTTCCACGTGCAGGATGCGCGGCTTGCCGGCGTCCATGCTGGAGACGGCGCGGCGCAGGCTGTGGATGAGCAGGCTCTCGTCGATGGGTTTTTTCAGCCAGTCCGACACCGTGTGCGGTTTGCGGTTGAACTGCAACTGGCCCTGCTCGGCCATGGCCGAGATCACCACGACGGGCAGGTTGCGCGTCCGTTCGTCCTCGCGCAGCTGGCCGATAAAGGCCACGCCGTTCTGGCCAGGCAGTTTCAGGTCCACCGTCACCGCGTCATAGGTGTTGCTCGCCAGGCACGCCAGCGCCTGCTCGGCGCTGAACGTCATGTCCGAATCAAAACCAGCCTTGCCCAACATCATGCTGATCAGCTTGGCCACGTCGGCATCGCCCTCGCAGATCAGGATACGCGGGCGGGAGGACACGGCTGGCGGCCGCAGCGGCTTTAGCAGGGGCACCGGATTTGTCCATTCAGGCATCTCAAAAAAGAAAGTGGTGCCCGCACCCGCCGCGCTGGTAAAACCGATGGTGCCGTCCATCTTCTCGACAAGGGCCCGGGAGATATTGAGGCCCAGGCCGGTGCCGCCCTTCTGGCGCGTGTCCGAAGAATCGGCCTGCGAAAATTTCTGGAAGATGCGGCCGTGAAACTCCTGCGGAATGCCGGGGCCGACATCGACCACCTCGGCCCGCACTTTTTGCGCCGTGCGGGACAGCCGCACCTCCACCGGGCTGCCAGCCGGCGAAAACTTCACCGCATTGGACAGAAGGTTGGTCAGCACCTGGGTCATGCGGTCGCTGTCGATGCGCACATGCAGCGGCGTCTCGGGGGCCCGCATCACGAGGCTCACGCCGTGCTGGCCGGCAAAGCCCTCATTGGCGGCCAGTGCTTGCTGCACCAGTTGCCGGATATCGACAACCTGCAGGTCCAGGCGCAGCTTGCCGGACTCGATTTTTTCGCTGTCCAGAATGTCGTTGATCAGGCGGATCAAGCGCTCGCAATTGCTTTTGGCGATGCCCACCAGGCTCTTCACGGCTTCGGGCAGCTCACCGGCCACGCCGCCCGAAATCAGGCCCAGCGATCCGCGTATGGACGTGAGCGGCGTGCGCAACTCATGGCTCACGGTCGATACGAACTCGGTTTTCATACGGTCAATGCGCCTGAGTTCGGTGATGTCGGTGCCCAGCGAGAAGAAGCCGATCACCTTGTCCTGGGCCGCGCCCTCGCCATAGCGGGGGAAGTACTGCATGGCGTAGTGCTTGCGCTCACCCTGGGGCGTGATCTGCGTGCGTTCATAACGCACCGTGTGGCCGCCCAGCACTTCCTGCACTTTCTCCCGCACTGTTTCATAGATCTCCTGGCCGAGCACGTCGACCAGCGGCCGCTCGTGGATCTGATCAAAGCTCAGGCCGAAGGCGCTCTCGTAAGCCCGGTTGTGAAAGCGAAAGCGCTCCTCGGTGTCCAGGTAGGCGATCAGGGCCGGCACGGTGTCGGTGACCTGGCGCAACTGTGACTCGCTGGCGCGCAGGGCCTCGGTGATGCGCTTGCTTTCGGTGATGTCGCGGATCAAAGCCGTGAAAAGGCGGCTCCCGCCGACCCGCACTTCACCAAAAGACACACTGACGGCGAACTGCAGCCCGTCCTTGCGCAGGCCGCGCATTTCATGGCCCGCCACGGTACGCGGCTCCTTCTGGGACCGCAGCATGGAGGCGAAATCCTTGTACTGCTGCCGCAAGTGACGGGGTATCAGCATGCCGACATCCAGCCCGATGATTTCGCGCTTGTCATAGCCGAACAATTTCAGCGCGGCCGCGTTGGCTTCCACCACCGCGTCGTCGAAGTTCGCGGTGATGACGCCTTCGGCCATGCCCTCGGTGATGCTGCGGCTCATCGCCTCGCTGTCGCGCAATTGGGCCTCGCCGCGTTTGCGCACTTCCTCGTAGTGCTTGACCACATAGACCACCCAGGCCAGCATGGCGAGAAACAGCAGGCTGGCCGCGAGGATGAAACCCTGCGCCCATTGGGCGCTGCGCTCGGCGATGGCCTGCGCGTCGCGCCACTTGTAGACCTCGCGGTTGCGCGCGTTTTCCAGCAGTCCGTCGGTGCGCAGCCTCAGTTGCCGGCTGGCGTCACTGCCCAGAACGGCCGCGGCGGCTTCGGGGCCGGACGCCTTGCGCGCCGCGATGGACTGGTTTGCGATCAAGGCACGCTGGTTGATCAATCCGTCGAAATCCGCCGCCTCCTGCAAGATGTCGGCGCTGCGAATGCGCGCCCTGATCGCGCGCAGGTCGGCACGGGCGCGTTCGAATCCTTCCAGATCCTGGGGACTGCCGCTCAGGAGATATTGCCGTAGCGTGGACTCCGCCGTTCGCAAGCTGGCGTCGACGCGTTCAAGCATCACCAGCGTGTCTTCCGTGCGCACCCGGGATTGCGCCGTTTCAATCAGGCGGCTGATGGCGGCATATGACGCGGCGCCAACCACCGCCATCAGCACCAGGCCTGCCGCCAGCGCGATTTTGATCTTCAGAAGAAAGGCGTCGGAGGGCGGCATAGGCATAAGCAAACCCTTGAGCGGTAATCTCAGGCCGCGCTTTGAAAGCGCCGCTGCAATTCTTCAACGGCCCGGCCCACTTCGGCCTGGACTTCGGGCGCCAGCGGCTGGCCGGCGCTCACATGGGGTTCGATGGCCAGCTCTACCGCCTGCGCCGCCAGCCCCAGCTCAGCCCAGCCGAAAGTGGCGGCCGACCCCGCCAGACTGTGCGCGTGGCGCTCAAACGCCGGCAGGGCCTCAGCCAGGGATTCGCCCTTGAGAATTTGCTGCCAGAGCGATGCGACCTGCTCCAGGCGGCGCGGCAACGAACGGGTGTACTCGACGCGCTGCTCTTCCAGAAACGCCAGCAGGGCCGGGTCGTTGCGCGTCATGAAAGGGCCGGGAGGACAGGGCTCATGCGGCCCATCTTACGGTGCAGGCGCTGAAAAACAGCGTAGGACAAGTACGAGGATTGCGTGCGCGCCACAGGCCTTCATCAGGATGCGGAAAGTCGAACATCCACGCCCGTCGCCGGTATTAAACCTTATGACCTGCTGCCTGGCCGTTGATCGTTTAAATCATGGCGCAAATGAATACGTTTGACCTCTTCAGCAGCAGGAGTCGTCGCGTATCAAGACGCAGGATCGACGGCCTTTCCAAGCGTGGCGACCAGATCCGACTGGGTAATAATGCCCACCAACCGCCCGCCCTCGCCGATGATGGGAATGTGGTGGTGGCCTGTGCTGCCAAAGAGCGGCACCAGCTCGACCAGCCGGCGCTCCATGCTGGCCACGCGCACATTGCGGGTCATGATCTGGCCCACGACCTCCGGCTTTTCAGAATAGACGCTGCGCGTGTTGCGCACCAGCTTGCGCAGCTTTTCGTCAAACCCCGTATACACGTCGAGCTCGGCCGCCCGCATGAAATCGGCGTGCGTGACGATGCCGGCGATACGAAAGTAGCGGTCGACCACTGGCAGCGCCTTGATGCGGCGCTCCCGCAGCAAGGCCCACGCTTCCTCAAGCGAGGTGCCGAACTCCACCGTCACCAGGTCGCGCGACATGATGTCGGCGCAGCGCACCTCGGCCAGCTTGCGGTCATAAGCGCGCAGCCGGGTTTCGGCGAGCAGCGACTTGAGGTCGTCGCGGCTGACATCCAGCACCTGGTTGCGGCGCGCCAGCACGGCGTCCAGGTCAGCGTCAAGCTGCCGGTCTTGCGCCGACGGGACGGCGCCCGGCGGCGGCAGCTGCGTGTGCGGGTAGGTCCTGCGCGTGACGTTGTTGTAGGCGACGCCCACGGCCACCAGCAGCACCGAGTTGAGCATGACCGGATAAAAAGCAAACACCGGGTCGGAGACACCGCCCAGCACCATCATCAACGCCGTCGCCCCGCCCGGCGGATGCAGGCAGCGCAGCGCCAGCATGAGCGCGATGGCCGTGGCCACGCCCACGGCGGCCGCGAGCTCGGGGGAGCCCAGGAGGTGCACACCATGCACACCCGCAATGCCGGCCAGCGCCGACAGGGTGTTGCCGCCCACCACGTTCCAGGGCTGCGCCATCGGGCTAGAGGGGACGGCATAGACCAGCACGGCGCTGGCGCCCAGCGGCGCCACCAGCCAGGGCAGGCCCGGCATTATCTGGTTGGCCAGGTGGCACAGCAGCCCCGTCACCAAAATGCCCAGCAGCGAGCCGATGACGATGCGCAGCCGCTCGCGCGTATTGATGCGGGTGCGCCCTGGGCGGAACGCCCGCCACCAGGCGCGCGTGAAGAAGGCGGCGCGCTGCGTCAAACCGGTCACCAGGAGCGCGCCAAATCAGCCGCGGGCGCGTTGATAGAGGCCCTGCACCTTCGGCACATTGGCCTGCAGTTGCTGGATGCGCTCAGGGCCGGAAGGGTGCGTAGAAAGAAAACTTGGGCCGCCGGCGCCGCCGCCGGCCTGCCCCATCTTTTCCCAGAGGCTCACAGCCGCCTGCGGGTTGTAGCCGCCGCGCGCGGCCAGTTCCAGGCCGACCAGGTCGGCGTCCGTTTCGTCTTCACGGCTAAACCGCAAGGTCAGCAATTGCGTACCGATGTTGGCGGCCAGGTCGCCCATCTGGCCCAGGCCCAGCAGTTGTGCGCCCAGCGAAAGCAGCGTGCCGGTACCCTGGCTCTTGGCGATGCGGGCGCGGGCGTGCTCACGCAGCGCATGCGCCATTTCGTGGCCCATGATCATGGCCGCCTCATCGTCGCTGAGCTTGAGCTGGTCGAGGATGCCGGTGTAGAAGGCGATCTTGCCGCCAGGCATGCAGAACGCGTTGATCTGCTTGCTATTGAGCAGGTTCACTTCCCATCGCCACTGCTTGGACCGGTCGTTCCATTGCGCGGTCTGCGGCACCAGCCTGGTGGCGATGGTGCGCAGGCGCTGTAGCTGGGGATTGCCCGGCTGCGCCAGAGCGCCCTTTGATCGGGCCTCCGCCAGCAGCTTGCTGTACTCCTGCGTGGCTGCGGTTTCGATTTCTTCGGCGGGCACCAGGTTGCGCAGTTGGGACGATGGGCCCACCTCTACCTGCGCGCGCAACGGGGTAGTGGCCGTGGCCGCGGCAGCGCCCGCAGCGGCCAGCAGAAAAGCCCGGCGGCCAGCCCAGGCAGAGTGTTTGGCCTCGCATAAAAAGCACATGGGTGAATAATAGTCACAAATCAAAATGCCCATGTCAGACAAAACCCCCTCCTCCACCCTGGCACCAGGCGCCGCTTCCCCCGTCCCCGAATCATCCAGCGCCACACCGGTATCGTGGGCCAGCGTCTGGCGCGTGTACGCCGAGCGCACCACGCTGCGCATGTTGCTGCTCGGGTTTTCGGCGGGCCTGCCGCTGTTGCTGGTTTTCGGAACGCTGAGCTTCTGGCTGCGCGAAGCGGGCATTGACCGCACCACCATCGGTTTTTTGAGCTGGATCGGCCTGGCCTACGGTTTCAAATGGGTATGGGCGCCACTGGTGGACCGCCTGCCGATACCGATACTCACGCGCCTGCTGGGACGCCGCCGCAGCTGGTTGCTGCTGGCGCAGTTCACCATCATCGGCGCGCTGTGCGGCATGGCGCTGAACGACCCGAAGCTGTCCCTGCAGCCCATGGTCTGGTGCGCGCTGGCCGTGGCGTTTGCGTCTGCCACGCAGGATATCGCGCTGGACGCTTTTCGCATCGAGTCCGCAGATGCCAAACGACAGGCGGCGCTGGCGGCGGCCTACCAGACCGGCTACCGCATGGCCATGATCTGGGCCGGCGCCGGCGTGCTGTGGATCGCTGCGCGCGCCGAAATCCCCAACGCGGCCGCCTATCAACCCGGTGCCTGGCAAGCCGCTTACCTTGTCATGGCGGTATCCATGCTCCCAGGCATCATCACCGTGCTGTTTTCAGCGGAGCCCGCCGAGCGCGCCCGCGCCGAAAGCGACGCCGAAACCGCGGCGACCCGCGCGCGCTTTGCCGCCACAGGCATTCCTCTCTACGGCGCCGTGCTGTTCGCGACGCTCATACTCCTTGTGCTATTGCTGCTGCTCAAGCCCGGCCTGGTCTTGCTGGGCTACTACCTGGTGCTCAGCGCCTACCTGTTGCCGCTGCCCATTTATGTGCTGGCCATCGTCGGCCTGGCCAGAACCGGGATTCGCGTGGCGCTTGCGGCGCGTCTGGTACCGGCAGCCGTCTGGTTCGACCATGCTTTTTATCTGCCGTTCGCCGAGTTCATCAAGCGCTATGGCAAGCAGGCCATCGTGATCCTCGCGCTGATCGCCATCTACCGCATCAGCGACGTGGTGATGGGCATCATGGCCAATCCGTTTTACGTGGACATGGGCTATACCAAGGACGAGGTAGCCGCCGTCACCAAAATCTACGGCGTCATCATGACGCTGGTGGGCGCCTTCATCGGCGGCGCCATGGCCATGCGCCTCGGCGTGATGCGCGTGCTGATGCTGGGCGCCGTGCTCAGCGCGGCCAGCAACCTGCTGTTTGCCTGGCTGGGAACGCGCGGGCATGACGTCAACGCGTTGATCTTCGTGATCTCGGCCGACAACCTCTCCAGCGGCATTGCCTCGGCCGCCTTCATCGCCTATCTCTCCAGCCTGACCAACGTCAACTACTCGGCCACGCAGTACGCCCTTTTCAGCTCAATGATGCTGCTGCTGCCGAAGTTTCTGGCCGGCTATTCGGGCAAATATGTGGACACCTACGGTTACACCAACTTCTTCACCGCGACCGCCTTGCTGGGCTTGCCGGTGCTGGTGCTGGTGGCGCTGGCTTCAAGGCAAAATACACCTCCAGCCCAATAACCACCTGATCAAGCAGCTATTAATTTAATAGCACCAAAACAGGCCCACGCGGCCCGTTTGAGGGAGTATGCTGAAGGGTTTCCGCCCCGGTTTACCGTAACTTTACGATGGCTTCAAGCGGGATTTTTGTGTGCGGCGCACCATGAACTTCATTGTGATCCACCCCGACGGACACACCCTGCAACCGAGGACCCAGCCATGACCCAACAGCTTTTGATGATCGAAGACGACGCCCGCCTTGCCAACATGGTGGGCGAATACCTGCGCCAGTCGGGCTATGGTTTTACCCACGCCGCCGACGGCGCGACCGGGCTGGCCGCGCTGGAAGCCGGCACGCCCGACCTGGTCATCCTGGACCTGATGCTCCCCGACATGGACGGCCTGGAAGTGTGCCGCCGCATCAAAGGCCAGGGCAGCGAAACCGCCAACACCGCAGTACTGATGCTCACCGCCAAGGGAGACCCGATGGACCGCATCGTGGGCCTGGAAATCGGCGCCGACGACTACCTTCCCAAGCCCTTTGAGCCGCGCGAGCTGCTCGCGCGCATACGCGCCGTGCTGCGCCGTGGCGGCGAAACCGGCGCCGCCACCGCCAACGGCGGACACAAAGTCATGCGCTTCGGCTCCCTCGAAATCGACCGCGACGCGCGCACCGTCTCGGTGTCAGGCACCCCTTGCGAGCTGACCTCTTACCAGTTCGACCTGCTGGTGGCGCTGGCCGAGCGCGCCGGCCGCGTGCTCAGCCGCGACCAGATCATGGAAGCCGTGCGCGGCCGTGAACTCGAAGCCTTCGACCGCTCCATCGACGTGCACATGGGCCGCATCCGCAGCGCCATCGAAGCCGACGCCAAAGATCCCAAACGCATCCTCACCGTGCGCGGCGTGGGTTACGTTTTTGCCAAGCAGCAGGACTAGATTTTTATGTGGGGACGTTTTACTTCGCACCTTTACGTACGCATCTGGCTTGCGGTGGTCGCCACCGTGGTCGTGCTGACCTTCCTGGTCGGCGCCGCCTGGCGGCTGAGCGCGGATCCCCCTCAGTTGCCGATACGCGAGGTGCTGGTGCACAACGAAAAGGGCGAAGTCATAGGCACGGCGCAGACCAAGCCCGACCGCAAGCTCGGCGACGACCTGGAGTTTGATGTCGTGACCAAAGACGGTCAGACCCTGAGCCTGCTGCTCCCCCGGCCCAAGCGTCCGCCCAACAACCCCTGGATGCGCCCGCCCTTCGGTTTTGGGTTCGGCTGGATGCTGGGCCTGGTGGGGCTGGCTGTGGCGATGGGCGCCTACCCTGTCATGCGCAGGCTGACGCAGCGGCTGGAGGCTTTGCAGCGCGGGGTCGAACGCTGGGGCGCGGGGGATTTGTCTGCGCGTGTGAACGCTGAAGGCACGGACGAAGTGGCTTTCCTCGCCCGGCGCTTTAACCACGCGGCCGAACGCATCGAAACGCTGATGGAGTCGCACAAGTCGCTGCTGGCTAACGCCTCGCACGAGCTGCGCTCACCGCTGGCACGCATCCGCATGGGGCTGGAGTTAATGGGCACGGACGCCGCCTCGCCCCAGCGCAAGGAAATCTCACGCAGCATCACCGAGCTCGACCAGCTGATCGACGAAATCCTGCTGGCCAGCCGGCTCGATGCCAAACAAGCCGATGCGGAGCCTTTTGAAAGCCTGGACCTGACCGGACTGGCGGCCGAGGAATGCGCGCGCGTCAACGCAGAGTTGAGCGCAGAGTTGGGCAAGGACACCAGCGCTGGGCTGGGCATGGACGCCAGCAGCCACAGCCTCACTGTGCAGGGCTCGCCGCGCCTCTTGCGCCGCCTTATCCGCAACCTGCTGGAAAACGCCCGGCGTTACAGCACCGGCGAAATCAACCTGGAGCTGGCGCAAGCCCGTGCCGGCAGCAGGCAGTTGGCCGTCGTCAAAGTGCACGACCGCGGACCGGGTGTTCCCGCCGACCAGCGCGAGCGCATTTTTGAGCCTTTTTATCGCCTGCCCGGCGCCAGCGAACGCGAAGGCGGTGTGGGCCTGGGCCTGGCGCTGGTCAAATCGATCAGCCAGCGCCATGGCGGCAGTGTGCGCTGTGAGGCACGGCCTGGCGGCGGCGCTTCCTTTGTTGTTGAGCTACCCGTTGCCCATTAAGAAAGATGTGTGAACGAATACGGATTCGTGAGTCACAAAGTTTTAATGCGTCCATCGTGAGGGTCAATGGCCTCATCTATTTAGATAGTAGCCAAATTGCATGCAATCAGCGATAGTTATGGCGTTGCTGTCACAACACAAAGGTCCTCAAGAAAACCGGGGAAAGGCTCCCTCATAACAAGCCAACCCGGCAAAGTATTCGTTTGATCTTCCAACGACGTTCTCCAGCAGGAGAGCTTGTAAAGGCCGCCGCAAGGTGGCTTTTTTTTGCCCGGAACACATCCGCCGCAACGCTTTGATACGCTCATGGATTCAGCCGTCTGCAGTATCCACAGGAACCCACAGGAAACACCATGAGCACAGCCAGCACGCCCACGCCCCTCAATCCGCCGCAGGGGTTCTTCCCCTCCACCGATGAACGCATGCCGCTGCCGGCCCGCGATGCCATGTCGCCGGCGCAGCGCGAGGCCGCTGACGCCATCATCGCCGGGCCGCGCAAGGCGGTATTCGGTCCCTTCATCCCCTTGCTGCGCAGCCCGCAGCTCATGGGCCGCATCGGCGACGTGGGCGCCTACCTGCGCTTTGAGAGCGCGTTGGATGCGCGCATCCGCGAACTGGCGACGTGCGTGGCGGCTCGCCACACCGCCAACCAGTTCGAGTGGGTGATGCACGCGCCCCTGGCGGTGGCCGCGGGCGTGGCCCAGGCCACCGTGGACGCGATTGCCGAGGGCAGGCAGCCGCGAGGCATGGCCGACGACGAGGCCGTGGCGCTGGACCTCAGCTTCGAAGTGCTGAGGCAAAACGGCTGCAGCGACGCCACCTATGCCGCAGCGGTGAAAACCTTCGGCGAACAAGGCGTGGTCGAGCTGGTCAGCCTGGTCGGCTACTTTGTGATGGTGTGCTGGGTGATGAATGTCGCGCGTACGCCCGCGCAGGCAAAACCGGGCATTGCGCCCCTGTCTGCTTTTCCCGCTTAAAGCAGCTTTAGGCAGCCGACGGCAGCGCCGCCAGCACCCGGCCCGCGTCGATGTCGTTGAGGCAGCGCGTGTGGCCCAAGGGGCACTTCCGCTCAAAGCAAGGCGCACAGTCCAGTGGCGGCTGGTAGGCCGCATCGGCCTTAAGCCAAAGCACCACCGCCTTGTCGCTCAGCGGCGGCGTATGCAGCGGGCTGGACGAACCAAAAATCGCCACCTGCGGCACCCCAAAAGCAGCGGCCACATGCATCAGGCCCGAGTCATTGCTGATGGTGCTGTGGCTGGCTGCGATCAGGCACAGCGCCTGCACCAGCGAAGTCTTGCCTGCGAAGTTCAGGCATTTGCCGGGCTGTGCCGCATTCACCGGCTCAGCGATTTCCTCGCATAGCGCGGCTTCTTTACCCGAACCGAGCAGCACTACCGGCAGATCCAGCCGGGCGGCGAGCTCTGAAAAATGGCGGGCAGGCCAGCGCTTCGCAGGGCCGAATTCAGCACCGGGCGCGAACACGTGATACCTGCCGCGCTGCAGGCCCAGCGTTGCCAGCGCCTGGTCAATCTCGGCCGGCGCCATCTGCAATTGCGGCCGATCCTGATCAAGGTCGGTGCCGCCACTGAGCGCCGAATAGAACGCCACCATAGGCGGCTTGTTCTTGGGATTTTTGAGCCGGTGCGTGAGCAGGCCCACACGCGCTTCGCCAAAGTAACCAATGCGCTCCGGGATGCTGGCCAGAAACGGCAGCAGCGCGCTTTTCAGCGAGTTGGGCAAGACATAGGCCTTGTCGAAACGGCCTTCAATGCGCTTGGCGATCGCGCGGCGCTCGCGGAACTGCAGGCCGCCATGAGCGAAGGGAAATTCAATGACATCGGCCACCTGCGGCATCGCGCGATAGACCGGCGCGACCCAAGGCAGCGCCCCCACTGTGATGCGCTCACCGCGCTCGTGTAGCCGGCGCAGCAAGGGCTCCGTCATCACCGCATCGCCGATCCATTGCGGCGCGATGATGAGGGCGTTTTTAGTGGCTTCCACCGAAGTGTTCGCCAGCTTTCAGCGCGTAAACCGTGCCGCAATACGGGCATTTGGCCTGGCCGGCGCGCGCCACATCCAGGTAGACCTTGGGGTGGCTGTTCCAGATTTTCATGTCGGCTTTGGGGCTGGGGCAATAAACGCCGCCCTGGGCGTTCAGGTCGGAAGCCAGCAGCTCGACAGAGGAAGAAACGGATGTCATCGTGGGGGTGCTCATGTTGGGGCTTTCAGTAAGCGAGTCCGTGCTTCAGACTTTGGCGAGCCAGTGGGCGTACTTGGGATTGCGGCCGTTGACGATGTCAAAAAACGCCGTCTGGATTTTTTCGGTGATGGGGCCGCGCGAGCCGGCGCCGATTTCGATGCGGTCGAGTTCGCGGATCGGTGTGACTTCAGCGGCGGTGCCGGTGAAGAAGGCTTCGTCGGAGATATACACCTCATCGCGCGTGATGCGCTTTTGCACGAGTTCCAGGCCTAGGTCCTTGCAGATGTGCAGGATGGTGTTGCGGGTGATGCCGTTGAGGGCGCCGGCAGACAGGTCGGGCGTATAGACCACGCCGCCCTTGACCACAAAAATATTCTCGCCCGCGCCTTCGCTGACAAAGCCCGAGGCGTCTAGCAGCAGCGCCTCGTCGTAGCCGTCGTCCAGCGCTTCCATGTTGGCCAGGATGGAGTTGGTGTAGTTGCTGACCGCCTTGGCCTGCGTCATGGTGATGTTGACGTGGTGGCGGGTGTAGCTGGAGGTCTTGACGCGGATGCCGCGTTTCAGGCCTTCTTCGCCCAGGTAGGCGCCCCAGGGCCAGGCCGCGACCATGAGGTGAATCTGGTTGCCTTTGGGCGACACGCCCAGCTTTTGCGAGCCGATCCAGGTCAGCGGGCGGATGTAGCAGGACTCCAGCTTGTTCTCGCGCACCACGGCTTTGGTGGCTGCGTTGACTTCGTCCTGGGTAAAAGGAATCTTCATGCGCAGGATCTTGGCGCTGTTGAAAAGGCGCTCGGTGTGCTCTTCCAGCCGGAAGATCGCCGTGCCGCCCTGGGCGTTGTAGGCACGCACGCCTTCAAACGCGCCGCAGCCGTAATGCAGGGTGTGGCTGAGCACGTGGATCTTGGCGTCGCGCCAGTCGACCATCTGGCCGTCCATCCAGATTTTGCCGTCGCGGTCTGCCATGGAGGGTGCTACTGGGGACATGATGCTGATCCTGTTGTAAGTGGGGTGATGCGGGGAGGCCGGGCGCGCCGCAAGGCGCCGCGCCAACCTGAATGCCGGATTTTACGGGGCGGGCGGGGAATCGGCCGCAGGGGCGTCCGGCGCGGGCCGGAAAAGCTCATGATGGGCCAGTTTGCCGCCCACAAAGGTGCAGGTGACATGCGACTCGCCGGCGTCGGCCCAGCGGAAGATTTCGGGCTGCTCGTCCTTCGGTGATTTCAATTCGCCCAGCGCGCGTGTCATGGCCACCACGTGCATCAGCGTCATGCCGGGCTTGAGTTTGGCATTGAGCATGACCGCGCTGTCGACGTAGCCGATAGGCCGGTTGGCCGCGCGTTTGAGGACGTGCATCATGCGAGTGAAATGCAGCAGCACCCACATCACGAGGCCGGTGGCGACGGCGGCGACGCCGGCCCAGCCGTAAAAGCGGTAAGCCAGCACGATGATCGCAACGCCGGCCACGGGAACAAGAATTTTCTGGAAGTTCATGGCGCTATTTTGGCAGCCCCCAGGACGGCGGCGCTGCGGGGATTGCGTAAGGGCGGCAAATCCGTGCAAAAGGCGAAAAGTGGGTTTGGCGCCAATTTCTTAAGCAAAAAGTGCCTGGGGCCAAGTACCTATATGGGCAAGTAGCTATTTTTTTGATAGCAAAGAAGGTTCACGCAAGCAACTCACCCCACGCGTTTTGCCCAGCCCGTAGCCAGCGCATGCGCCCAATCGGGCCGGCCGCGGCCGGCCGCCACCCGGGACTGCGCCAGATGGTCGTAAGGCACCGCGCGCAAATCCACCTGCCAGCCCAAGCCGGTTTTTTCAACGATGGCGTAGCGGGCATGCGGCGCCCCGTTTTCCACCACATGCGGATGCGGGTGTTCGTCGTCGTAGGCCTGCAGGCCCACGCTGCCGGGGTTGACGATGAGCACGCCGCCGCACTGCACCATGCGCGGCACATGGGTGTGGCCGCACAGGATGAGCGAATGCCCGGCCTGGCCCGCCGCGCCCAGCCGCTCGGCCACCTCGTCGGCCGTGGCGGGCCTGATACCTGTCGCATGGCCGGCGCCAAAGCCCGGCTCGGTGGTTTCCAGCCAGTAGATCAAATCACTCTCTGGCGTTCCGTGGCACAGCAGCACGTCGCCGCCGGCGAGCTCCACGCTGGCGGGCAGTGACCGGATCCAGTCGCACTGGGCCGCCGTCAGCTGGCCGGCGGTGTAGCCGTCCGTGCTGAGTGGGTCGAAAGGCTGGCCCTGGTCGATCAGGGCCAGCATCTGCCGCTCATGGTTGCCGCGTATCGTGGTGAAACTGCGCGCCATCAGCAGGTCGGCTGTTTCGGCGGGCTGCAGCGGCCCGCTCAGGATGTCGCCCAGATTCACGGTCTGGTCAACGCCCTGCGTGGCGATATCGGCCAGCACGGCCTGAAGCGCCGGCAGGTTGCCGTGGATGTCGGAGATGACGGCGAGTTTCATGGCATGGCCCTCATGGCATTCTGGCAGGGATCAGCTCAGGCTGCGCACCACATTCATGGCTTCTTCCACCCGTTCCACCGCATGGATGGTCAGGCCCTCGATCGGTTTTTTGGGCGCATTGGCCTTGGGCACCACGGCCACGCTGAAGCCCAGCTTGGCGGCTTCCTTCAGGCGCTCCTGGCCGCGCGGGGCCGGCCGCACTTCACCCGCCAGGCCGACTTCACCGAAAGCGAGAAAGCCCTTGGGCAGCGGCTTGCCGCGCAGGCTGGAGGTAATAGCCAGCATCACGGCCAGGTCGGCGGCGGGCTCGCTGATGCGCACGCCGCCCACGGCGTTGACGAACACGTCCTGGTCCATGCAGGCCACGCCCGCGTGGCGGTGCAACACGGCCAATAGCATGGCCAGACGGTCGCGGTCCAGGCCCACCGACAGGCGCCGCGGGCTGGGCCCGCCGTTGTCGACCAGCGCCTGGATTTCGACCAGCATGGGGCGCGTGCCCTCCAGCGTGACCAGCACGCAGCTGCCGGGCACCGGCTCGCTGTGCTGGCTCAAAAAGATGGCACTGGGGTTGGCCACGCCCTTGAGGCCTTTTTCCGTCATGGCGAACACGCCGATCTCATTGACCGCGCCAAAGCGGTTCTTGATGGCGCGCACCAGGCGAAAGCTTGAATGCGTGTCGCCCTCAAAGTACAGCACGGTGTCGACCATGTGCTCGAGCACGCGCGGGCCCGCCAGCGCACCCTCTTTGGTCACGTGGCCCACCAGCACGATGCACACGCCGCTGGACTTGGCCGCGCGCGTGAGGTGCGCCGCGCATTCGCGCACTTGCGCCACCGAGCCGGGTGCGGAAGTCAGCTGGTCGGAATACACCGTCTGGATCGAGTCGATGACGGCAATCGCCGGCTGCGTGGCCTCCAGCGTGGCGAGGATTTTCTCGAGCTGGATTTCGGCCAGCACCTTGACCTGCGAGCCGTCCAGCCCCAGCCGGCGCGAACGCAGCGCGACCTGCGCGCCGCTTTCTTCGCCCGTGACATACAAGGTGTTGAGCCCAGCGCGCTGCAGCGAATCCAGCGCCTGCAGCAGCAGCGTCGATTTGCCGATGCCCGGGTCGCCGCCAATAAGCACCACACCGCCTTCAACAATGCCGCCGCCCAGCACGCGATCCAGCTCTTCATGCCCGGTGGGCGTGCGCTCCATGTCGGCCGCTTCAATGTCGGCCAGCGCGGTGACGTCGGAGGCCTTGGCCAGCGACTGGAACTGGCTGCTGTAGCGGTTTTTGACCGGCGAGCTGCTTTCGGCGGCCGATTCGATCAGCGTGTTCCAGGCGTTGCAGTGCGGGCATTTGCCCAGCCATTTGGGGCTGGTGCCGCCGCATTCGGTGCAGGTGTAAATCGATTTGTCTTTGGCCATGCGTGATATTACTGTACAAATAACCAGCTTTTGCAATATGGTCATGATGGCGGCTCCCCCCAAAACGCCCTTCTTTTAAAGCCCCGCCATGCCGCACCTGAACATTGAGTACACCGCCAACCTGGACGCCGCCACCGACATGGGCGTGCTGTGCAAAACCCTGGCTGCCACGCTGGTGGCGCTGCGCGGTGAAGACGGCGTGGCGCCGCTCTTTCCCGTGGCCGGCACGCGGGTGATGGCCTGGCCGGCGCCGCATTTCGCTGTGGCTGACGGCCGACCTGACCGCGCCTTTATCTACCTGAACCTCTTGATCACCCCGGGCCGCAGCGAGGCATTGAAAAAACGCGCCGGCGACGCCTTGCTGGCCAGCGCCAGCGCGCACCTGGAGTCCGTGTTTGCCAGCCAGGCCGTAGGCATGACGCTGCAGATCGTCGAAGGCCATCCGGTCTATGAAGGCAAGCGCAACAACCTGGCGACGCACTTGGCTAAGGCCAGTTAACAGGCCCCGACCCCGCGCAACACAAAACATCGGCTTGCAGACACAATGTCTTTTGGTTTTTTTCTACAGCTCCTGCACTCTCATCGACACCCCGAGGAACACGCACCATGACCATCTCACGCCGCCAAGTCATCCAGTCCACCGGCGCCGCCGCCTTGCTGGCCAGCGTCGGCCAACAAGCCTGGGCCCAGGCGATTGACAGCACCAAAGTCATCGCCGGCTTCGCGCCCGGCGGCACCGCCGACATCGTCTCGCGCCGCGTGGCCGACAAGCTGCATCCCGGTTACGCCAAAAGCGCGGTGGTCGAAAACAAAACCGGCGCCGGCGGTCAGATCGCCGTGCAGTTCGTGAAGAACGCGGCGCCCGACGGCGCCACCGTGCTACTCACGCCCATGTCCATGCTGGGCATCTACCCGCATACCTACAAAAAACTGCCTTATGACCCGGTGGCCGACCTGACGCCGGTCTCGGCCGCGGCGATTTTTGACTACGGCTTTGCCGTCGGCCCCATGGTGCCGGCCAGCGTGAAGACGGTGCCCGACTTCCTCGCCTGGTGCAAGGCCAACCCCGGCCAGGCCAACTTCGGCTCACCGGCGGCCGGCTCGTCGCCGCACTTCATCGGCGCGCTGCTGGGCCGCGCCGGCAATGTGGACTTGCGCCACGTCGCCTTTCGCGGCACGCAGCCTGCCGTGCTCGACATGATTGGCGGGCAGATTGCCGCTGTCTCAGGCCCTACCGGCGAATTCACCCAACACGTGGCGGCCGGCAAATGCCGCCTGCTGTCGACCAGCGGTCCCAAACGCGGCAAGTTCACGCCGGGCACGCCCACGCTGTTGGAGCAGGGCTTCAAAGACATGGCGTTCACCGAGTGGTTCGGTTTCTTCTTGCCCGCCAAGGCGCCGCAGGATGTGGTGCAGCGCCTGAACGCCGGCATCCGCTCGGCGCTGGCCTCGCAAGACGTGATCGACGGGCTGGCGGTGTCTTACCTGGAAGTGGCGCCCACCTCGCCGGCGCAGCTCGCTGCGATGCTCAAGGCGGACACCGAGCTGTGGGGTCCGCTGGTCAAAGCGGTCGGCTTTACGCCAGAGGGTTAAAGCTCACTTGCTATCAAATCAGGAGCTACTAGCCAAGACAGTTATTGGGCTGCAGCCCTATTTTGCTTAAGAAATGGAATCACGGATGAAGGTGTGCATTTACGGCGCGGGCGCCATCGGCGGCTGGATCGGTATGGGGCTGGCGCGTGCAGGCTGTGAGGTGAGCGTGGTGGCGCGTGGCGCGACGCTTGAGGCGCTGCAGTTGCATGGGCTGCGGCTGAACCAGGCGGGCACGGTCACGTCGCAGGCGGTGAAATCCAGTGCCAAGCCAGCCGAGTTGGGCGTGCAAGACCTGGTAGTGCTGGCCGTCAAGGCGCCCTCCCTGCCCGAAGTCGTGCGCCAGACCGCACCGCTAATCGGCCCACACACCACCGTGCTGACCGCCATGAACGGCGTCCCCTGGTGGTTTTTGCAGGGCTTTGGCGGTGCGCTGGCCGGCCAACGGCTGAAGTCCGTTGACCCAACGGGCGAGTTGGCCCAGGCCATTCCCGCAAAACACATTATCGGCTGCGTGGTGCATGCCAGCTGCTCGCTCGACGAACCCGGCCAGGTGCACCACCACTTCGGCAACAAGCTGATCATCGGTGAGCCGTCCGGCGAGAAAACGGCCCGGGTGCAGCAGCTTGCAGCCCTGCTGGAAAAAGCCGGCTTTGAGGCCCCGGTGTCCGAGCAGATCCAGAAAGACATCTGGTTCAAGCTCTGGGGCAACATGACCGCCAACCCGATCAGCGCACTGACCGGCGCGACCATGGACCGCGTCCTGGACGACGAGCTGGTCACCGGCTTTACCCATAGCGTGATGCTCGAAGCCAAGGAAATCGGCGCGCGCATCGGCATCCCGATCAACCAGACCCCCGCGGAACGGCATGTCATCACGCGCAAGCTGGGTGCGTTCAAGACCTCCATGCTGCAAGACATCGAAGCCGGCAAACCGGTCGAACTCGACGCGCTGGTGACGGCGGTCAAGGAGCTCGGCGCACTCACGCAAGTGCCCACGCCGTTCACCGATGCGCTGTTGGGGCTGGCGCGTTTGCAGGCCAAAGTCCGTCAGCTGTATTGACGGCGCGCACAAATGGCGCCAAAATGGAGCCAAGTTTCATTTTGGAGCCAGCCAATGCCCAATCTCTCTATTAAAGACGTGCCTGAAAACTGGGCGGAGGCGTTGCGCCAGCGAGCAGCCCGTCATCACCGGTCTCTACAGGGAGAGCTCATGGCCATCGTGGAGCAAGCCGTGGCAGGCAGCGCCGACTCGCTACCCGAGGTGTCCGGCGAGCGCGGCCGACCCCGAATCGTCGGTTATGACCAGCGCGGCTGGCCCATCGTGCGGCAGGGATGGAAGACGTCCGAAGAAGTCGTTGCTTCCATGCGCTCGAGATTTCCCGAGCCCATTGCCGACCAGCTCTCCAGCATTGACATCATCCGTCAAGACCGGGACAGCCGGTGAGCGGCGCGCAGCCCACCCTGCATGTAGCCGAGCCCCCGGCACACTATCTTTCACGTCCGCCGCTGGTCGTCGATTGCAGCACCGTGGCCGGCGTTGTGTTTGCGGAGGCCTGGCAAGAGCAGGCTCGCCAAAGTATTGATGGCCGCACACTGCACGCGCCACACCTTTTTCATTGCGAGATTGCCAATGTCGCGGTCAAAAAAAGCCGGCACGGCGAGCCCCATGCCTTGCGCGGGTTGGTTGAGGCCAGCGAGATGGCCATTGATCTGCACCCGGTTGATCCGGTTGCCGTCGCGGAATTGGCACTGCGCTATCAGCTTTCAGCCTACGACGCCTCCTATCTGTGGCTGGCTGCCGAACTGAAATGTCCGCTGGCAACTTTCGACGGCAAACTTGCGGCCGCGGCCAAAACCCATCTTGCCAGCCTCTTCTGATACGCCACCACCTGCGTCAGGGCTGCCGGAACATGCGCAGGCGCCGGGGGTGCGATACGGTTAAAGTGAAACGGCACTTTTCAATATCAGCTCACTACTCGAGAAACAAAACATGAAACACATTGGCGTTATCGGCGCATCAGGCCTGATGGGCCACGGCATTGCAAAAAACCTGCAGGCCAAAGGCTTTGACGTGAGCCTGACCGTTCACCGCAACACGGAGCGCGTGGCCGACCTGCTGGCCGCCGGCGCCAAAAAGGCGGCCAGCCCCGCTGAACTCGGCGGCTGCGATGCCGTAGTGATCTGCGTGACCGGCTCGCCGCAGGTGGAAGAAACCTTGCTGGGCGCGAACGGCGTTTTGTCAAAGGCGCGCAAGGGCCTGATCGTGGTCGACACCTCGACCAGCGAGCCTGAATCGACCCGCCGCCTGGCCGCCCTGTGCGCGCAGCACGGCGCCACACTGGTGGACGCTCCGCTGGCGCGCACGCCGGTGGAGGCCGAACTCGGCAAGCTCAACACCATGGTGGGCGCCGAGCAGGCGGTGTTCGACCAAATCCGTCCGGTGCTGGCGGCTTACTGCGAAAACATCTTCCATGTGGGTGGCCCCAGTGCCGGCCACGTCATCAAGCTGCTGAACAACTTCATCGGCCAGGCGATCTGCACGGCCACGGCCGAAGCCTTTGCCGTGGGGGCGCTGGCGGGCATTCAGCCGCAAAAGCTGGTCGATGTGATTTCTGCGGGCGCGGTGAATTCAGGCCTCTTTCAGGCCATGGCAAAAACCCTGGGCGGCGACTTCGCGGGCATCAAGTTCGAGCTGGACAACGCACGCAAGGATTTGCGCTACTACACACACCTTGCAGAGATGGTGAACGTGCCTTCCTACGTCGGCGAAGCAGTGCACCAGAGCCTTGCCACGGCCAGCGCGCTGGGCCATGGCAAGGAGTTCGTTCCGGCGCTCGTGAAGGCGCAGGAAAAAATCACCGGCGCGAAAATCGCGCCGCAGTGAGTTGAAGCGCCCTAGAGCGGCTTGGCGTACACCACAAAGCCCGAGTTGTCCGCCACCTGGTCGTAGAGCCGCATGGCGGTGGCGTTGGTCTTGTGGGTTTGCCAATAGACGCGGGTAGAGCCTGCGGCCTGCGCCTGCTCATACACCGCTTCAATCAAGGCCTTGCCGACGCCCCGGCCGCGCACGGATTCAGCGGTGAACAGGTCCTGCAAATAGCAAACCGGGCCGATGCGCGTGGTGCTGCGGTGATACAGATAGTGCGTCAGGCCCACCAGCACGCCGCCGGACTCGGCCACCAGCGCATGCACCGGCTCATACGCGTCGAAAAAGCGCGCCCAGGTCATGGCCGTAATGTCGTCGGCCAGCGCTGTGGGGCCGAAGCGGCCATAAAACTGGTTGTAGCCCGCCCAGAGCGGGAGCCAGGCGTCGAAGTCGTCGGCGCGGACAGGGCGTATGGTGACGGGAAGAGACGTTGTCATGGTGATTTCGGCTTATTCAGGCCATTGCTCATCGGGTTTCGCGGACTGTGCCCCGCCGCGTTTTTTGCGCACGACCACCGTGCGCGCCAGCTTGTCATGCCACCCTTGCTTGCGCGCATCAAAGCCCACCCAGAAGATGCCCAGGCCCAGCGGAATCAGCGAGACAAAGTAGCCCAGGTACCTGACGATCAGTTGCGTGGTGCTGGGGTTGTTGCCGGTGTTGGCGTCCACGATGCGGGCGCCGACGGCCATCTTTCCGGGCGTCGCCTGGCGCGCCATCCAGAACCACACCACCGCAATGGCGGGCAGCACCCAGGAGATCAGGAAATCAGCCGGGCCCTGGATGAAATCTGTGCCGTCCCAGTATTCGGTGCCGTAGATCGCCGTCAACACCGGATAGATCAGCGCACAGAGGATGACGGTGTCAATGATGGACGCCCAGACCCGGATCCAGAAGCCGGCGTATTCCACTTGCGATGATTCCATGCGTGCGCCCCTCGTCTTGGTGAACAGGTTCTTAATGTACGCTGGGCCCGCCCTGCGCCCGGATGAGCTTGACCGCTTGCGGCAGTGAGTTGGCGGCCGGGATGAAGTGGTCAATGGCCGCACCCAGCGCCACGGCACAAGCGATAGCGCCAAGCAGTGGCTTCCAGGTCAGGCGAATGACGGCGGAGACCCAGCCTTCACGCACCACACGCACGGCAGCGCGGGCTGACACATAGGAGAAGGCAAGCTCCACGGCTACCGTCAACAGCACTTCCCAGCCGAAGAACATCAGCAGGAGGGCTCCCGTGCCAAAAAACACGGCAGCGCCAATCAGGAAGATGGCCAGCACCGGGATGACCACCACCGCCCCTTCATCCGCGCTGCCCACAGCATCGAGTGCGCCGCCGGCAACGTCACCCAGCCCGCCGCCGGCATCGCCCAGCCCGAAATCTCCGCTTGCGCCGCCCCCGCCAAAGTCACCACCACCACCCGCCTGGAGGTCCGGCGAATTGCCGCCCCCACCACCGCCGCCTGAAAAGTCGGGCAGGTTGCTGAAGAGATCAGGCAAGTCGCCCGCGCCATCGGACGATGACGACTGGCTGCTGCGGCCTATCAGTTGCGCGGCCCACACGCGGATCACCAACAGGTAGGCCAGGTAGCCGGACCCGAGCGTGATCAGGTAGCGCCAGGCCAGCGATTCCATGCCCATGACCATCTGCAGGTGTGACACACCCCACATCAGGCCCATCGTGACAAGCCCGATGCACAGGCCATGCAGGCGCAGGCTGTGGCGCCGGCGCAGCTCACGCTCCAGCCGGCTTTCCAGCATCCGCACCGAACGCCAGTTCGACAGGTTTTTCATTCCACCTGGAAAGGAACGCGCGGGGCCACCGCGCACATCAGCTCATAGCCGACGGTGCTGCCGGCTTGCGCCACCTCGTCGATGGGCATCAAGGCACCGTTTGAGGCCTTGCCCCACAGCGTCACCTCGGTGCCTATACCCGCAGCGGGTGTTGGCGTGAGGTCGACGGTGAGCATGTCCATGCTGACCCGCCCCACCATGCGGGCGCGCACGCCGCCCACCAGCATCGGCGTGCCGGTGCTGCAGTGGCGCGGGTAGCCGTCGCCATAGCCGCAGGCCACGATGCCGATGCGCAGCGGGCCGTCAGCGGTGAAACTGGAGCCATAGCCCACGGTGTCACCGGCCTTGAGCTCCTGCACGCTGATGATTTTGGCCGACAGCGTCATGGTGGGTTGCAGGTCCCAGTGGGCCGCGCTGTGCTCGGGGAAGTCGGGCGCGCTGCCGTACGTCAGGATGCCGGGCCGCACCCAGTCGGAGCGGCCTGCCAGCACGTCGCCATGGCGCAGGCTGGCCGCGCTGTTGCTGAGCGTTCGCTCGCCCGGCAGGTCGTGCGTGACGGCGTCGAAGGCCTTGAGCGCCGCGGCGATGCCCTTGGGGCCGTCGGCGTCGGAGAAATGCGTCATCAATGAAATTTCGTCAACCTGCGGCAACGCGTTCAGCCGCGTCCAGGCGGCGCGGTAGCGTTCTGGGGTAAACCCGAGCCGGTTCATGCCCGAGTTCATCTTGAGGAACACGCGGTGCGGCAGCTGCGTCTTGTGGGCGGCCAGCATGTCGATCTGCTCGTTGCAATGAATGGTGTGCCACAGGCCCAGGCGGGAGCACAGCTCCAGGTCGCGCGCATCAAAGCAGCCCTCAAGCAGCAAGATTGGACCGCGCCAGTCGAGCGCGCGCAGGCGCTGGGCCTCGGCCAGGTCCAGCAGGGCAAAGCCGTCAGCGCTGCGTAAGGCGTCGAAAACGCGCTCGATGCCGTGGCCGTAGGCATTGGCCTTGACGACCGCCCAGACCTTGGCATCGGGCGCGACAGCGCGGGCACGGGCCAGGTTATGGGCAAGCGCCTCGGTGTGGACAGTGGCAAGTATGGGACGTGGCATGGCGGTTTGAAGGACTGGGGGACTGGGCCTGGGACGGCAGGCGGGCGAGGGTTCGGCGGGCCGGGGCGACTTTCCGAAGGTCTTTGTGCATTCTGACATCGGCCCCCATGCTATAAACCGGAATCGTCTGGAGACATTCACCCATATCTTGCCGCATCAGATTTGCTGATGCACTGATGCAGTGACAACAACAGTTTAATGAAGCGCGGTTTTTACACCATCATGGCAGCCCAGTTTTTCAGCTCGCTGGCTGATAACGCGCTGTTTGTAGCCGCCGTGGAGCTGCTCAAAACCAGCGGGGCCCCCAAGTGGCAGCCGGCGGCGCTGGTGCCCATGTTTGCCTTGTTTTATGTGGTGCTGGCCCCCTTCGTGGGGGCTTTTGCTGATGCCCGGCCCAAGGGCAACGTCATGTTTGTCAGCAACGCCATCAAGGTCGTGGGCTGCCTGATGATGCTGTTCGGCTCGCACCCGCTGGTGGCCTATGCCATCGTCGGGCTCGGGGCCGCCGCCTATTCACCCGCCAAGTACGGCATTCTGACTGAACTTCTGCCGGCCTCGCAACTCGTCAAGGCCAATGGCTGGATTGAAGGCCTCACGATTTCCTCCATCATTCTGGGCGTGCTGCTGGGCGGCCAGCTGGTCGGCCATTCGGTGTCGACCCTGCTGCTGTCGTTTGACTTCCCCATCATCACCACCGGGATCGACACCGCCCCCGAAGCGGCCATTACCGTGCTGATACTGCTCTACGTCATCGCGGCCTGGTTCAACACCCGAATTCCCGACACCGGCGTTGAAATGCGGCCCATGCCGCGCAACAAGCTCGAGTTGTTGCCCGACTTCTGGAACTGCAACTCGGCGCTGTGGCGCGACAAGCTGGGCCAAATCTCGCTGGCCACCACCACCCTGTTTTGGGGCGTGTCGGGCAACCTGCGCTACATCGTGCTGGCCTGGAGCGCGGCGGCGCTGGGCTACAGCACCACGCAAGCGTCTTCTCTTGTGGGCGTAGTGGCCATCGGCACGGCAGTGGGTGCGGTGCTGGCCTCCATGCGCATGCGGCTGGACCAGGCGACCAGCGTGATGCCGCTGGGCATTGCCATGGGCCTGCTGGTCATTTTGATGAACTTCATCGGCAATGTCTGGGTGGCGGCGCCTTTCCTGATTTTGCTGGGCGGGCTGGGCGGCTTTTTGGTGGTGCCCATGAATGCGCTGCTGCAGCACCGCGGGCACAACCTCATGGGCGCGGGCCGCTCGATCGCCGTGCAAAACTTCAACGAGCAGGCCTGCATCCTGAGCCTGGGCGCCTTCTACAGCCTGTCCACTGGCCTGGGCCTGTCGGCCTTCGGCGCCATCACCGCCTTTGGCGTGGTGGTGGCCGGCTTCATGTGGCTGATCCAGCGCTGGCACAAGAGCAACACGGTCAAATACAAAGAGCAGGTCGATCACCTGCTGAGCATCGCCCGCAGCGATAAAACGCACTGATGCCGGCCGATGTGACACGCAGTGCCGCGTCGGGCGGCACGTCCAAAGCCGTTCTCGCACTGGTGCTGAACGCCTTCGTCTGGGGCGTGTCCTGGTGGCCGCTGCGCCAATTGCAAAGCCATGGCCTGCACCCGCTGTGGGCCACGTCGCTGGTCTACGCAGTCGTCGTCACCGGCCTGCTCACCCTGCGCCCCACCGCCTGGCGCGGTTTTGTGGCGCACCCGCAGCTGTGGTTTCTGGCAGCGGCCTCGGGCCTGACCAACGTCGGCTTCAACTGGGCCGTGACCGTGGGCGACGTGGTGCGTGTGGTGTTGCTGTTTTACCTGATGCCCGCGTGGTCGGTGCTGGTGGCCTGGGTCATGCTGGGCGAAAAACCTTCGGCCGCTTCGCTGCTGCGGCTGCTGCTGGCCATGGCCGGCGTGCTGATCGTGCTGAAGGCGCCCGGGTCGCCCTGGCCGGTGCCGCAGGGCGCGGCTGACTGGCTGGCCATCATGGGCGGCTTCAGTTTTGCGGTGACCAATTCCGTGCTGCGCAAGTACAACCACACCCCCAGCGAGTCGCGCATGCTGGCCATGTTTGGCGGCAGCGGCCTGATGGCAGCAGCGGCCGCGCTGATCGGCATGACGCAGGGCATGGTGCCGGGGCCCGCGCTGGCCGCCGCCGGCATCCCGGTGGTGCTGGCGCTCAGCCTGGCCTTCATGGCCAGCAACGCCGGCCTGCAGTACGGCGCGGCGCGGCTGGCCGCAGGCACCACCGCCATCGTGATGCTGACCGAGATTCTTTTTGCCAGCCTGTCGTCTGCCGTGATGGGCGCTGCCGAACTCACGCCACGTGTGTTGCTGGGCGGCAGCCTGATCGTGCTGGCCGCCGTGCTGGCTGCCATCGCACCCAACGCCAAGCATTCCTGAAGCGCCGGACTCAGGCCGCAGCCAGGTCCAGCGCGCGGGCGGCCCCATGCAAGGCTGGCGTGGCGCTCGGGTCGATGATCCAGCACGGGATCGTTTCGAGGTAGGGGCGAAAACGCCCCTTGGCCTCAAACCGCGAGCGAAAGGATGACTGGTCAAACCACTCGCCCAGCCGGGGCACCATGCCGCCGCCTATGTACACGCCGCCGCGCGCACCCAGCGTGAGCGCCAGGTTACCCGCCACGTCACCCAGCAATCCGCAGAACATGTCCAGCGATTCCAGGGCCAGCGCGTCGTGCGACTGCAGCGCCAGCTGCGTGACCTGCGCGGCGGAGCTGACCTCCTCCCCGCCGCGGTGCGCCAGCCCGCGTAGCGCATGGTAGATGTCTACCAGGCCGGCGCCCGAGATCGCCCGCTCTGCCGACACATGCCCATAGCGTTCGCCGAGGACCTCCACCACCTCAAACTCACGGCGGGTTTTGGCGGCCAGCGTGGTATGCCCGCCTTCGCCCATCAGCGGCACGCCGGTTTCGCTCCCGGGCGGAAAAATCAAACCCGAGACACCCAACCCGGTGCCCGGCCCCAGCAGCGCGATGGCTTCGCCCGCCACGGGCGCGGCGCCACCCACCTGGCGCAGCAAGTCTGCAGACAGCATGGGCAAGGCCAGCGCCAGCGCGGCGAAGTCGTTGACCACCACCAGCCGCTCCAGCCCCAGTGACTGCTGCAAGGCGGCACGCGAAAAGCTCCAGCTGTGGTTCGTCATGCTGACGCGGTCGCCAACGACGGGGTTGGCAATGCCCATGGCGGCCTCGCGCGGCATGGGCATGCCGACCTGCTGCAGATAGGCCCAGATGGCGGCTTCGACGCCCGGGTATTCGGCGCACTGCAAAACACGTGTGTGCTGCAGCGGCGCCTGGGGCCCGGCCTGGCAGGCCAGCCGGATGTTGGTACCGCCTATGTCGGCGAGCAGGCGCAGCTCGGGCGTCAGTCTTTCCCTCACGAGAGCCACCGCCTTAAAGACGGGCTTCGGAGGCCGCGTCAAACCAGTGCGCATGCCGGGCCTCAAGCGCCAGGCCCACTGCATCGCCGGGCCTCACGCGCACCTGCGCATCGGTGCGCAAAGTCACCGTGCCGGCGGGCGTATCCACGACCACATAGGTGTCCGGCCCGGTGGGCTCGACCACGCTGACTTGCCCGCGGAACGGAGCATCGTCACGCAGCAGCAGGTGTTCGGGCCGCACGCCCAGCAAGACCTCATTGGCCGCGCCCGGCCCGGCCAGGTCGAGCTTGACGCCGCGCGTGCAAAACTGCCCGTCCACGGTTTCGCCGCGCAGCAGGTTCATGGTGGGCGAGCCGATGAAGGTGGCCACATAGGTATTGGCCGGGTGGTTGTAAATCTCGTCGGGCGTGCCGAGCTGCTGCACCACACCGTCCTTCATGACCGCAATGCGCGAACCCAGCGTCATGGCCTCGACCTGGTCGTGCGTCACATACACGCTGGTGATGCCGCTGGCCAGGTGCAGGCGCTTGATCTCCGCGCGCATCTCCACCCGCAGCTTGGCATCCAGGTTGGACAAGGGTTCGTCGAACAAAAAAAGCTGCGGCTGGCGCGCCAGCGCACGCCCCATGGCCACGCGCTGGCGCTGGCCGCCGGAGAGCTGGCTGGGCCGGCGGTCCAGCAGGTGGGTGATCTGCAGCATGGCGGCCACTTCCGCAATGCGCTGCTGGCGCTCGGGCCGCGGCATCTTGCGCATCTCCAGCGCAAAGCCGATGTTGTCGGCCACGCTCATCGTGGGGTAGAGCGCGTAGCTCTGGAACACCATCGCGATGTCGCGGTCGCGCGCGGGCATGCCCACCACATTGCGCCCGCCGATGCGCACCTCGCCTTCGGTCGGCTCGTCCAGCCCCGCGATGATGTTGAGCAGCGTCGACTTGCCGCAACCCGAAGGGCCGACCAGGATCAGGAACTCGCCCGGGGCCACCTGGATGTCGATGTGGCTGAGGACCTCGACGCTTTTTTCGCCCTTGCCGAAGCGTTTGTTGATGCTTGCTATTTCCAGTGAAGACGCCATTTTTTTCATTACCCTTTGACTGCGCCGGCCGTCAGCCCGCGCACAAAAAACTTGCCTGCGATGGCGTAAATCAGCATCGTGGGCAGGCCCGCGATGATGGCCGCCGCCATGTCCACGTTGTAGGCTTTCACGCTGCTGGAGGTGTTGGCCAGGTTGTTCAGCCCGACCGTGATGGGTTTGGAGTCGGTGCCCGAGAACACCACGCCAAACAGGAAATCGTTCCAGATATTGGTGAACTGCCAGATCAGCGTGACCATCACGATGGGCGTGCTCAGCGGCAGCACGATGCGCCAGAAAATCTGCCAGAAGCCTGCGCCGTCCATGCGCGCGGCCTTCAACAGCTCGGCAGGAATAGCGCTGTAATAGTTGCGGAAAAACAAGGTGGTTCCCGCCAGCCCGGCCAGGCAGTGCACCAGCACCAGGCCCGCGATGGAGCTCGACAGGCCCAGCCACCCGAGCACCTGGCTCATCGGCAAGAGCACCACCTGAAAAGGCATGAACACGCCGAACAGCAGCAGGCTGAACAAGGTGTCGCTGCCGCGAAACTTCCAGAGGCTCAGCACATAGCCGTTCAGCGCGCCCCACACGGTAGAGATCAGCACGGCAGGCACCGTCATGCTCAATGAGTTCCAGAAGAAGGGGCGCAGGCCGTTGCAGTCCACGCCGGTACAGGCCTCAGACCACGCCACCACCCATGCACGCCAATTCAGGCCCTGCGGCAAGGCCAGCAACTGGCTGGTGCGGATTTCCTCGACATCCTTGAAGGACGTGACCAGCATGGCGTACAACGGCAGCAGGAAGAAGGCGGCCGCCGCCAGCAGCAGGGCATACACCAGCACGCGGCCCGGTGAAAGAAAAGTCTTAGCGTTCGTCATGGGGCTTGGTGCGCAGTTCGCTGTAGAGATAGGGCACCACCAGCGCCGCCACCGTGGCCAGCATCATGGTGGCGCTGGCGGCGCCCAGGCCAATCTGGCCGCGGGTGAAGGACATGGTGTACATGAAGGTGGCGGGCACGTCGGTGGCAAAACCCGGGCCGCCGGCTGTCAGCGCCATCACCAGGTCAAAGCTCTTGATGGCCAGGTGCGACAGCACCATCAGCGTGGAAAAGAATACCGGCCGCAATGCGGGCAGCACGATGCGCCAGTAAATGCGAGGCAGCGAAGCGCCGTCCACCTGGGCGGCCTTGATGATGCTGTCGTCGATGCCGCGCAGGCCGGCCAGGAAGAGCGCCATGACAAAACCCGCGCTTTGCCAGAGGCCCGCGATCACCACGCAGTAGATCGCCATGTCGCTATCGACCAGCCAGTCGAAGCGAAAGCTTTCAAAGCCCCAGTCGCGCACCATTTTTTCAATGCCCATGCCCGGATTGAGCAGCCACTTCCAGGCCGTGCCAGTGACGATGAAGGACAGCGCCATGGGATAGAGGTAAATCGTGCGCAGCGTGCCTTCCGCGCGGATCTTCTGGTCCAGCAGAATCGCCAGCGTGACACCCAGCGCCAATGCGCCGCCCACATAGCCCACGCCGAAGATGCCCAGGTTTTTCAGCGCCACCCACCAGCGGTCTATGGCCCAGAGTTTTTCGTACTGCTCCAGCCCCACCCATTCGTAGTTAGGTAACATGCGCGAGGCCGAAAAACTGAGCACGCCATTCCAGACCATCAGCCCGTAGATAAAGGCAAAGCCGAGCACGAACGCGGGGGCCACCACCAGGCGTGGCAGCCACGATTCAAAAGATGTTTTCATAAGAGGGTTGTTGTCACTTCTTGCGGCTGGCGTCCAGCATGGCTTTGGCGGCGGCATCCGCGGTGATGCGGTCGTCGTTCCAGTAGCGGCCGATGATGTCTTTGAAAGCGGCCTCGACGGCGGGCGGCGCCGCCATGCCTTGCGAGACCGAGGGCACGAGGCGCCCGTTTTTCGCGGCACTGACGAAGTCCCGCTCGGAGGCTTTCGCGCAGATGTCGAACTTGTTCATCTTCATCTGCTGCCGCGCCGGGATCGAGCCCTTGGCCAGGTTGAAGGCCTCCTGGAATTCCTGGCCCATCATGGCCGAGGCCAGGTAGCTCTGGGCCTTCTGGGCTTCCGGGCTCTTGAGCTTGAACATGGCGAAGGAGTCGATGTTGAAGGTGAAGGCATTGGCGCTGCCCGGGGCTGCAATGCACAGGAAATCCTTGCCGGGCACCTTGCCTGCCGCGATGAACTCGCCCTTGGCCCAGTCGCCCATAAATTGAAAGGCGGCCTTGCCGTCCATGACCATGGCGGTCGTGGCATTCCAGTCGCGCCCGGTCGATCCTGCATCGGTGTAGCGCTTGAGCCGGCGGAAAACCTCCAGCGCGTTGCGCATGGTGTCGCTTGTCAGCGCCGCGGGCGACAGCTGGACAAAAGCCTCCTGATAGAAGGAAGCCCCCGCGGTGCCCAGCACCACGGTCTCGAACATCGTAAAGTCCTGCCAGTTCTGGCCGCCGTGGGCCAGCGGTATCAGGCCGGCCGCGGCAATCTTGTCGGCGGCGATGAAGAACTCGTCCCAGGTGCGCGGGGCTTCCGCGACGCCGGCGCGCTGAAGCACGCCGGGATTGACCCACATCCAGTTGACGCGGTGCACGTTGACGGGCGCCGCCACATAACTGCCTTTGTATTTCATGGTGTCGGCCACGACCTTGGGCAAGAGGCTGTCCCAGCGTTCGTCCTGCGCCAGGCTGTCCAGATTGGCCAGCACACCCAACTGCGCCCACTCCTGGATGGCGGGCCCCTTGATCTGCGCGGCAGCGGGCGGATTGCCCGCCAGCACACGGCTTTTCAGCATCGACATGGCCCAGTCGCCGCCGCCGCCGGTGATCGCAAAGTCCTTCCAGCGGTTCCCGCGCTCCTGCACCGCGCGCTTGAGCGTGTCGAGCGCGCGCGCCTCGCCGCCCGACGTCCAGTAGTGCAGCACCTCGACTTCGCCGGCACGCACCTGCAGCGCCGGCCAGGCTGCGATGCAGGCGACGGCGGCAAGCAGGGCGCGGCGAATCGCACGGCCCGGCAAGCTGGGGCCGGCGGACGCAGTCATCGGTGGCAAGCAGTTCTGGAAGGTGAAGTTATTCATGGGTTTCGCATTGAGGCCAGCATCGGCACGGGTGGTAAAAAAGGCGGCGGGAAAGGGCTGCCGGTTTTCCGCAGCCGCCTCCCCGCCCTCCTGAAAAGGCGGCCTTCTACCCTAGAGCACGCGCCTCGCCTTGGTTACCTTGGATTACCCTGATGGCTGCGCATTCGACGCCGTGCCACCACACCTGCCGCGGCATTTACCACCACACCTCGTACTGCACGCCCACCAGGGTGCGCGAGGTCTTCCCGCCTGCGCCGAAGGTGCCGACGTTGGCCAGTTGCGCTGCCTGATTCCAGTTGGCTTTGGTTACATAAAAGCGCAGTTCAGGACGCGACCAGAAGTCCTCGGCCATCGCCAGCGCCGCAGCCACCGTGAGCTTACTCAGGCGCTGGTCGGCGCCCGCGCCCTTGCGGGTGGTGGTCGACAACTCGGTCAGCATCTTGAAGTTCTTGCTGAAGGCGTAAGAGCCGCGACCGCCCAGTGAGAAGTCCTTGGTGTTCACACCCGTCAGGTCGTTCTTGTTGGTCTGGTAGGCCACCAGCGCCTGCCCACCGAAGCGGCCGAGTTGCCAGTTGACGGCGTCGGCAATGCGGGTGACGCGCTTTCCGGGATTGACACCGTCGATCGCCTCGAACTGGCCGTCAATGCGCGCATGGCCGCGCGACGTCTGCAGGTAAAGGGTGTTGTTGATGCCCGCGCCGAAGAAGTCCGCCTGCTGGTGCATCAGCGAAATCCCGCTGCCGTTGTTGCCCGCCACCAGGCCGGTGCCGGTCATGGCCGTCAGCAGCACGCGCAACTTGCCGCCGGGGTTGGTCTGGATGTCGGAGATGTCGAAGTTGACGCGGTTGGCTTTCACGTTGGCCGGCAGCTGGCTGTCGAACTTGTCGCCCGTGAACACGCCTACGCCGAGCTTGGCGGAGCCGATCGGCAGGTCGGTGAAACCCGCGCCTTCGTTGTCACCGTAGTTCAGCAAAAAGTTGTCCAGGATGTGGATGTCCTGGATCCGCAGGCGGCGCTGGCCAACCCAGAATTTCGCTTCCGGCGCGAAAGACAGGCCGCTCATTTCCACATAGGCCTGCTCGGTGCTCACGCTGCCGCTGCCCCATTTGGCAGGCATGTAGTCGATCTTCCATTTCACGCCGTCGACTTCGAAGGTACGCGCCACATTGATTTCAATGCCGTTGTCGCCCTCATTGCCGAGGCGGAACTTTTGCAGCTCACCGCCCAGCGTCAGGCCGCCCTTGATGCCGTCGGTCGGGTTGAACACGGGGCCGCCGCGTGAGTAGCCGGTCACTTCGAAACCGGCGATGTCCAGTGCGTGAGCGTTGCTTGCAAGAAAAGACGCGCAAGCTAGCGCCGTCATGCAAATTGCTTTTTTCATGGGATGAGTCCTTAGAGGTTTATTTGGTCTTGGCGGCGACAGCGAGTTTTTGCATCGCGTCGGCGACGCTGAGCTTGTCGTCGTTCCAGAAGCGGCTCACCACGTCCTTGATGGCGCCTTCGGTGGCCGGCGCGATCGCCATGCCGTGGGCGACGCTGGGAACCAGGCCGCCGGTTTTCGCGGAGTCGATGAAGTTCTTGCTGGACAGCTTGGCGCAGTCGTCAAACTTGTCCATGCGCATGCCGGTGCGCACCGGGATGGAGCCCTTGTTGAGGTTGAACACCTCCTGGAACTCCGGGCTCATCAGGCTGCTGGCCAGGTCGCTCTGCGCCTTGCGGGCCGATGCATCTTTCAGCTTGAACAAGATGAAGGAGTCGACGTTGAAGGTGAACGCATCGGCGGTGCCCGGCGCCGCGGCGCACATAAAGTCTTTGCCGGGCGTCTTGCCTGCGGCAATGAACTCACCCTTGGCCCAGTCCCCCATCAGCTGGAAGCCGGCCTTGCCCTGGATCAGCATGGCTGTCGCCAGGTTCCAGTCGCGGCCTGACGCGGCAGGGTCGGTATAGGTTTTGATGCGGCGAAAGGTTTCCAGCGATTTGCGCATGGTGGCGCTGTTCAGTGCTTCGCCGTTCAGCTTGACCATCGCGTCTTGGTAGAACTTCGCGCCGCCCACACCCAGCACGACGGATTCGAAGGTGGTGAAGTCCTGCCAGTTCTGGCCGCCGTGGGCCACAGGGATCAGGCCCGCGGCCTTGAGCTTGTCGGCAGCGGCAAAAAATTCGTCCCAGGTCTTGGGCATGGAGGCCACACCGGCTTTCTTGAGCGCGTCGGAGCTGGCCCACAGCCAGTTGACGCGGTGCACGTTGACCGGCGCCGCCACATAGCTGCCTTTGTATTTCATGACGTCGGCAACCACCTTGGGCAGCACGTCGTCCCATTTCTCGGCCTTGGCCAGGGCGTTCATGTCGCTGAGCACGCCCTCGCCGGCCCATTCCTGGATGGCCGGGCCCTTGACCTGGGCGGCCGAAGGCGGGTTGCCGGACACGACCCGGCTCTTGAGCACGGTCATGGCGCTGTCGCCGCCGCCGCCGGCCACGGCGAAGTCGCGCCAGGTGTGGCCCTTGGACTCCATGATGCGTTTGAGTTCGGCGGCCGACTTGGCCTCGCCGCCGGAAGTCCAGAAGTGCAATACTTCCACTTCCCCGGCCGAGGCGGCCATCGCACCGGCCAGGCCGAGCGCCGCAACGGCAATTTTTGTGAGCTTCAGCATGTTGTTGTCTCCATCTTTGTTCTCCGTTTAAGGTGATTGCGTCTGTGCGGGGAAAGCCGCCCCTCCGCAATTCATTAATTTAATTAAAATAATTAATTAAACGATCAGGAATTACCCTAGGGCCCGAAATCGCGGCCGTTAGGGGTCTCTGACGGGGTAAATGGGGACCAAATGTCAGTCAATGTGGCTACGGTTATGCTTGCCGGATGGTGAAAATACTGATCGTTGAAGACGACGAGCTGTTGCTGGATGCGCTGGGCGGCCAGTTGCAACAGCTCGGTTACGCTGTTTTCACCGCAGGCAGTGTCATCGAGGCGCTGGCTTTGCTGGAGGCCGAAAGCGTGGACGGCATCGTGCTCGACTTGGGGCTGCCGGGCGCCAGCGGGCTGGATTTGCTGGTGTGGGTGCGCGAGCGCATGGCCGGGTTGCCGGTGATGATCCTGACCGCTCGCGACGGCATCGAAGACCGGGTGCGCGGCCTCAATTGCGGCGCCGACGACTACATGACCAAGCCCTTCAACATGGCCGAGCTGCAGGCGCGCCTGCATGCCATGCTGCGGCGCGCCCAATTGCCGGCCTTCAAGCTGGCCAGCCAGGCAGAGGCCAGCCAGGGCAGCAACATCGGCGTCTTGCGCATAGACCACGGCGAAAAACGCGCCTTCCTCTCGGGCGAAGACATGGAGCTGACCCAGCGCGAGTGGGAGCTGCTCGAGCTGCTGGTCGGGCGCAGCGGCGAAGTTGTGACGCGCGACGACGTGCTGACAGCCTGGCGCGCGGACACCCCCGAAACGGCGGCGCAGGCGCTGAACTCCAACGCACTGGAGGTATATGTACACCGCCTGCGCAAAAAGCTCGACCACTCGGGCCTCAGCATCCGCAATATCCGCGGCCTGGGCTATATGCTGCAGAACCCGGGCGCCTGAAGCGTCAAACCCGCCGCCAATGCCCGAAAAGGTGATCGCCATGCTCATGGCTCCCGCACACGGTCTGTCACTCAAACGCAAGCTGCTGTGGTGGCTGCTGCTGCCGCAGCTTGTGCTCTGGCTGTCGGGCGGTTTTTTCGCCTGGCGCGTGGCCTTGCAAAACGGCGAAAAAGGCATCGACCAGATGCTCAGCCAGTCGGTCAAGGCGCTGGCGCGCCAGGTCAAGCCGATCGGCGACGGCCTGCTGGTGGATTTCCCCAAGGCCGCGCAAGACGTTCTTGAGCAGGACCCGGCCGACCGCATCACCTATATGGTGTCCTCGCCGCCTGACCGTTTTCTGTTCGGCAACACCCAGCTACCGCCACCGGCCGCGGCGCCCGCCGTCGTCGGCGAGACGCTGCTTTACTACGCCACGCTGGAAGGCAAGCCGATGCGTGTGGCCCTGCTGGAGACCGACTACGGCACCGCCAACAACAAGCAGCGGCTGCGCGTGCAGGTCGCGCAAAGCCTGACGGTGCGCGAACGCATCGCGGGCGAGCTGCTGGCGCAGATGCTGCTGCCGATGGGCCTGATGGGGCTGGTGCTCAGCGCGATGGTGTATGCCGGTGTGTCGCGCGGCTTGCTGCCGCTCAAGCGCCTGCAGTCGCAGATCAGCGATGTCGGCAGCGAAGGCGACACCATCAACATGCCGCAGCAGCCCATCGAGATGACTTCTGCGCCGCAGGAAGTGCGCTCACTGGCCAGCACCATCAACCGCCTGCTGGAAACCGTGGCTCGCAGCCAGCAAAAAGAAAAGCAGTTCCTCAACGACGCCGCCCACCAGTTGCGCACGCCGCTGGCCGGGCTGATTGGGCAGACCGAGCTGGCGCTGCACGAGTGCCACGAGGAACCCGTACGCCAGCGGCTGGCCAAAGTGCTCACCGCCTCGCAGCGCAGCGCCCACCTGGTGCACCAGTTGCTGCAGCTGGCACGGTCTGAAGCAGGGGCGGCGCTGCAGCCGCTGGACCTGGCTGCATTGGCCCGCGAAGTCGCCCGTGAATGGACCGCCCGCGCGGTGAAGGCCGGCATCGACCTGGGCTACGAAGGCGAAAAGCAGCTGGTGGTGCAAGGCAACGCGGTGCTGCTGCGCGAGGCCCTGAACAACCTCATCGACAACGCCCTCACCTATGCCGGCAAAGGCAGCGTGCTGACGGTGCAGGTCCTGCCCGAAGGCCAGGGGCGCGTGCAGCTGTGCGTCGAAGACAACGGCCCGGGCGTGGAGGCGCCGGACTTGCCGCTGATCTTTCAGCGCTTTTGGCGCGGCAACGACAAGGCTGAAGGCTGCGGCCTGGGCCTGGCGGTGGTGCGCGAAATCGCGCTGCGCCACCACGGGCGTGTGCTGGCCGAAAAGGCTCAGCCCCAAGGCCTGCGCGTCGGCATGAGCCTGCCCCGCATTGATGGGCCGGCAGCGGCCTGAACGCTGGCCCAAGATCAACCCCATTGACCGCACTGGCCCGCCGTGGTCCGATAGCGCTATTGCAGATTGCAGACACCAGGAGACACACCATGAGCGCAGAAAAAACGGTTTACGGCTTCCAGGCCAAAGACATCACCGGCAAGGACGTTGCGCTGGATGCCTTCAAAGGCAAGGTGATGCTGATCGTCAACACCGCCAGCAAATGCGGCTTCACGCCCCAGTTCGCCGGGCTGGAAGAGTTGTACAAACAATACGCCGGTAAAGGCCTGGCGGTGCTGGGCTTTCCCAGCAACCAGTTTCTCTCGCAAGACCCGGGCAGCGACGACCAGATCGCCGAGTTCTGCCAGGTCAACTACGGCGTGAGTTTTCCGATGATGTCCAAGATCGACGTCAACGGCCCCGGCGCACATCCGCTTTACCAGTGGCTGGCGGCCGAAGCGCCCGGCCTGCTCGGCATCAAGTCCATCAAATGGAACTTCACCAAATTCCTGGTCGGCAAGGACGGGAAAGTCATTCGGCGCTATGCGCCCAGCGACAAGCCGGCCGACCTCAGCAAGGACATCGAGGCGGCATTGGCAGCCTGAGGGCCCGAGGGATCTGCCTGGGTCAGAAATTTAAAGAAAAAGTGGCTGTAGCCCAGACACGGCATAGGCAAGCAGCTATTGAATTAATAGCAAATCATCAACACTTGCGCGCCTTCATCACGCGCAAATAGTCCGCCAGCGTGCGCCCCGCCTCGTGCCCGACCCGCGCATCCAGCACCTGAACCGAGCTCATGCGGTCCACACGAAAGTTGCGAAAGTCTTCACGCACTTCGCACCAGGCGCCCAGCGTCCAGACCTTGCCCCAGTAAAAGCAGCCCAGCGGCCACAGCACGCGCCGGGTTTCACGCTCTTCAACATCGCGGTAATGCACCTCGACCTTGCATCGCGCATGCACCGCTTCGCGCAGCAACTGCAGGCTGCGCTGCGTGGCCGTGTCGGGCGCGAGCACCACCGCATACAGTGGCACACCCTCGGCCGCCGCACGCGCTGCCGGCGGCAGCACCGAAAAAATCTTGCCCCACGCCGCCTCCGCATCCCCCGCCATCGCCGGGTCCAGCCAGGCCTGCGCCAGCCGCACCGAAGCCGCCAGCGCATTCGCCTCCTGCTGCGTGAACATCAGCGGCGGCAAATCAAAGCCAGCACCCAGCCGGTAACCCACACCCGTCTCGCCCTCAATCGGCACACCCTGGTGCTGCAGGTCCGCCACGTCACGGTAGATGGTGCGCTCCGACACCTCCAGCCGCTTGGCCAGGAATTCAGCCGTGCTCAGGCGGCGGCCGCGGATCAGCTGGACGAGATGGAAGAGGCGGTCGGCGCGGCGCATGGTGTGGGAAATGGTTTGAAAGATTGCAACTTACCGGGTCCAGGGTTTTGTTGAGGCTTGACGAGAGACTGCGGGTTTCACGATTCGAGGGTAAGTCTCCAGATTAAACTGCAACTGCCAAGCCAGACACCCGTAAAACCTCAATCCAACTTATAGATATGCCCTCCCTTCACAACGGCACCGGTACCATGTACTACGGCAAGCGCGATGTCGACATCGGCGGATCGTACGTTACGACAGAGTGGGTCGTGTTTTTTTGGCTTCCAATACTGCCTCTCAGTTCCTGGCGCGTCTTCCCACTTACAGACGAGCTTGTGACCAGCTACGGAGGCCAGCAAGTATTTCAAACACGCCCCGTTTCTCTAAACTGGGCGCAGGTGCTCAATGTTTACCTTCTCACGGCCGGCGGCCTTGCCGGCGCCTGGTACGTTATTGGCCACTACATCCCCTGAGGAACAAAGCAATGCCTTTCACAATGAGCGGAACAGGAACACGCTACTACGGTGAGCGAGAGCATGACATTGGAGGGCAGTACATCACCACGCTGTGGGTGGTGGTCTTCGGCGTGCCGCTCCTGCCGCTGTCGTCATGGCGGGTCTACCCGCTCAGCGATGAGCAATTTGTCGACCACTCGTATCTTCATGGCAGAGAGGTACATCACACGGAGCAAACCTTCCAGGCCAAGCGTGTGCCGCTGAACTGGAAGCAGGTGCTGAACATCTATGCCGTCACCGCCGTGGGTGTCGGCGTAGTGCTGTGGGCTCTGCACCGTGCATTCGGTGAACGAGGCGCCTAACCCTTAAGGACCGGCCGCAGGGTCTGCGGCATACATTAGGTTAGACGCCATGAAAACTCCCCTGCACGATTCGCAGTTTCTTGAAGACATTCGCCATCGCTTCAACGCCGGCGAGAGGTTGAAGTACGTCTTCTTCTGGGGACATCAACCCGGCAAGAACGGCGTAACCGCGTCCTGCTTCAGCCAGTGGTACGCTGCTCCGTTCGTCGTTGAAGGTCAACATTACCCAACAGCGGAACACTTCATGATGGCCGAGAAGGCCGCCCTATTCGGGGACCAGGCAACGAGAGCGCAGGTGCTTCAGGCGTCGAACCCCGGTGCGGCCAAGGCACTCGGGCGGCAAGTGTGCGGCTTCGATGAAACTGCCTGGTTGGAAAACAGATTCTCCATCGTTACCCGCGCCAACGAAGCGAAGTTTTCGCAGAACGTGGAGTTGGGCCAGTTCCTCAAGCTGACCGGCTCACGTGTCCTCGTCGAAGCAAGCCCCGTGGACAGGATTTGGGGCATAGGTCTCGCCCAGGACGATGAGAAGGTGAACAATCCCGACCAATGGCGAGGCCTCAATCTCTTGGGCTTTGCGCTCATGCAGGTACGAGATGCCGCCTAACCCTTCCATCCAGAGAGATCCTCGCCCCATAGGTATTACGACAAAACTCGCACCGCTGGTCGCCATAGTGGCAGCCGCCCTGTCAGCGCAAGTCTTTGCCGCCGACAGTCAGTGCTTCGGCACGGTCAGCAAGGGGCACATCGAGGGCAGCGTCAAGCTCCCCGCCAGCGGCCCCAACTTCTCCGCCTACAGCACGCTGGCCGCCACGGCGGGCCGCACGCATGTGCATGCCAAGGTCGCGGAGATCATGATCGCGTCCTATTCGGCGCTCCAGGCCGCAAGCCCCGCCACCACCTACGTTTATGGCGAGACGGGCTGGCCCTCAGGCGGGCGCTTCAGGCCCCATCGCACGCACCAGAACGGCCTTTCCGTCGATTTCTTTGTCCCGGTCCGCGATGCGCAAGGCAAGTCGGTGCCTTTGCCCACCAGCCTCACCAGCCGCTTCGGCTACGATCTTGAGTTCAACGCCGATGCAAAGTATGGCGAGTACAGCATCGACTTCCCAGCGATCGCCGAACACCTGTACCAACTGCATGTGGCTGCCAAGGCGCGCAGCACCGGCATCGCCCTGGTCATCTTTGACGCGCCCTTCCTGCCGCGGCTGTTTGCCACACCACGCGGCGCTTACCTTCAGGCGAACCTGAATTTCATGAAGGGCAAGCCCTGGGTTCGCCATGACGAGCACTATCACGTGGACTTCGCCATACCCTGCAAGCCTGACGCGGGTTAGCAGCTTCCACAGCGCGGGCACTCTCGCAGCGCATTGGCCATAGTGCAAACTCCGGTTCGCTCTCGGTATTGCGGTATTTCGTGGAAGTTTTATGGCTGTATGAATATGCAGCCCCCCCTTCAACCGTGAGAGCACAATGGCGTCGAAGCGGAGGCAAGCACCATGAGCAATCCCAATAGCGACAAAGTCTTCAGTGGCTCCATTCCGAAGCTTTATGAAACGTATCTGGTTCCGCTGATCTTCGAGCCCTACGCGGCAGATCTGGTGGCTCGGCTTGCGTCGAGGCCTTTGACTCGCGTACTCGAGATCGCAGCCGGCACCGGCGTCGTGACGCGTGCGTTGACCACCGCGCTGCCCGAAAGCGTTGCCATCGTCGCCACGGATTTGAATCAGTCGATGCTGGACCAGGCTAGCGCGGTCGGGACAATGCGCCCAGTCGAGTGGCGGCAGGCAGATGCCATGCAGCTGCCTTTTCCGGACGCAAGTTTTGACGCGGTCGTGTGCCAGTTCGGGGCCATGTTCTTCCCTGAAAGGTCAAAAGCGTTTGCAGAAACACGACGGGTTCTCAGACCGGGAGGCGTTTTCATTTTCAACGTGTGGGACCGGATTGAGGAAAACGAATTCGCCGACACCGTGATCACGGCACTCGAATCCGTCTTTCCCCAGGATCCGCCGCGCTTCCTGGCCCGTACGCCGCACGGCTATTACGAGCGTCAACGCATCGAGCGAGATCTTGCAGACGGCGGGTTTGTGGCGTCACCCCAAATCAGCACGGTTGCAGCGCGCAGCCGGGCGGAATCTGCCCGGGTTCCGGCAATCGCCTACTGCCAGGGCACACCGCTGCGCAGCGAGATCGAGGCGCGCGACGCTTCACGGCTGCCGGAAGCCACCGACGTTGCGGCAGAAGCTATTGCCCGGCGCTTCGGGCGTGGGCCGGTGGACGGCAAGATCCAGGCGCACGTCGTCACCATCGAAAACTGACTGTTGCGAACTGTGCGTGTCGTTCCTTGGCAAGCCATTCGAGGCGGACCTTCGCAAACAGGCTGCGCCAGCGCGCTATCCTCTGGTGATCGCACCTGAAACCTCTGAAAAACGATGAACACGCCCACACCCACCTGGACCTTGCGGCGCCTGTACGCGCTGACCGACGCACAGATTGAGCAACTCGCTGGCGTACTGATCGACTGTGTCGAAGGCGGCGCATCGGTGAGCTTTATGCACCCGCTGACGCATGAGCGCGCCTTGGTCTTCTGGCGCGGCGTCGCACAAGGCGTGGCTGCCGGTGAGCGAGCGCTGCTGGTCGCCGAAGACGCGCAAGGTATTTGCGGCACGGTGCAGCTGGTGCTGGCCCAGGCCGAGAACCAGCCGCACCGCGCCGACCTGGCCAAGATGCTGGTGCACCGCCGCATGCGCAGCCAGGGCCTGGGAGAGGCGTTGATGCGCGCCGCTGAAGCCACCGCGCGCGATTGCGGCAAGACGCTGCTGGTGCTGGACACCATCACCGGCAGCACGGCCGACCACCTGTACACGCGCCTGGGCTGGGAGCGCGTGGGCGAGATTCCGGACTACGCGCTGATGCCGCATGGCGGGCTGCGCGGCACGACGGTGTTTTACCGCCGGCTGGCGTAGGCCTCGCGCCGGCTCGTACCAAAATTTATACGGAATAGGCCTCCAGCCCAATAACCACCTGTACTATTAGCTATTAAATCAGTAGCGCCGTGCATTGGGCCGATCACCCGGATTCACGCCGCCAGCTTCTTGATACGGGCAAACGGGCTCAGGCCCAGCCAGGACTGCATGGACTTGATGATGTCCTGCGGGCCAGACAATTTCAGCTTGGCGCGTTCTTCTGCGACCGAGGTCAGACCCATCCAGATGGAGGTCATGGTGCGCAGGTCGGTCGTCACATAAAGGCTGACGTCAAACCCCGGGTCGGCCCAGCACAGGTCGACCTCGCCCTTGGGCTCTACCACCAGCCACCAGTGGCTTTGGGTCGACGGCAGGTCGGCGTAGATGAACTGAATGACGGTGCGCTTGCGCGGCAAAGGCAGCGGGTTGAGGTTGCGCCGCATGTCCCACATCAGCAGGCTCGGGTCCAGGTGCTTGAGCGTGGCGTCGGTGCCCACCCACTTCTGGCCCCAGGAACCGAGTGCATCCACCACGCCAGCGAGCTCGCGCCCGGCCTGGGTCAGGTGGTATTCAAAAAGATCTTTTTCCGTGGGGATCCGCTTGCGCTCAACGACGCCTGAAGCCTCAAGTTCTTTCAGGCGCAGCGAGAGCAGCGTCGGCGACATCTTGGGCACGCCGCGCCGCAAGTCGTTAAAGCGCGTGGAGCCGGCGATGAACTCGCGGATCAGCACCAGCGTCCACCGCGTGCACAGCACCTCGGTGGCCATGGCGAGAGGGCAAAACTGCTTGTAACTGGCTTGGGTCACTGCGAGATCCTTTATGTGGGCAGGCAAGCATAGAGGCCGGCCGAAGCGAAGGCCAGTCACAAATCTGTACCGGGCGCTCCAGTTCTGTGACTGGATGCAAAACGGCCATCGCCAGATACTTTTCACAGGGCCGGCAACGAGCCTTCCCTGTTTCAACAACCTAACTTCCGGAAAATATATGAGCGTATTTCTAATTGCCGAAATCAAGATCACCAACGACGCCTGGGTGCCCGACTACGCGGCCAACGTCCACAAGCTGGTCGCCAAGCAAGGCGGCAAATACCTGTCCCGCAGCGGCAACATCACACGGCTGGAAGGCCTGAACAAGGATTGCACATTGGTCGCAGTGATGCAATTCCCCACCAAAGCCGCGGTGGAAGCTTTTGTCAATGATCCCGCATACCAGCCATATGTCAAGGCACGGCAGGCCGGCAGCCAAAGCCAGTTCTACATGATCGACGACACCGACATCGCGGGAACGGTGCCTTACCTCAAGGCTGCGTAAGCCGGGTGGTGTGAAGCGCAAGTGCCTGCGGCATGGCTGCCGCAGGCATTTCAGCTATTGAGAAGCTGCATTTGCGGGCTTGAATGCCGGCGTGCGCTTTGGCTGGTATTTTGGCCCGCGACAGGCGCAGCGCCCTTTGCGAGACCCAGCGCTTTCAGGTCCGCCTGCATGGCGCGTGCGATCAGGCGCATGTCGTGGTCGCTGATGTCAAAGAGGCCGAAGCGAAATTTGTAGCCCCAGCGCTGGGGGTCTTCCACAAAATCAAACTGCTCCAGCAACGGCAGGATGGATGCCTCCTCAGTTGCCACATATGCCACGTCACGGCGGAATGGTACGAAGCCGTCGCCCATGTCAAAGGCATAGGGCTCGCCCGGCTGTACCACGCCCAGTGAGACAAACTTCTGCAGCCGGTCACCTCCACCCATGCGCCATGTGGGGGCGTAATAAGCCACGAGATCACCCGGCGAAACACGCTGAAGCGGCGCGCACTTGCCATGGCACACCTGCATGTAGCCAGCAAGCGGTTCTGCGCAACCGCGCCGCGCATGCTCGGCGCTCGCTACCGCAATCCAGTTCTTGCGGCTCATGCCAGCGCGTGCAAGCCGACACGGTTGCCGTCCAGGTCAAGAATGTGCGCGAAAAAGCCCAGGCCGGGCGGCAACGCCTGGCGCGGTAAGGCGATCTTGCCGCCGGCCTTCACGGCGCGTGCCAGGGCGGCGTCGAGCGAGGGCGAAGCATCCAGATAGATCAGCGTGCCGGCAGCGGCCGGGGTGGCAGCCGTAGGCCCGGCAATGAGCGCGCCGCCAACGCCAGCGGCATCACCCTCGCCTTCCTGGTAAGGAAAGACCGCGCCTTCAGACGGGCCCATGGGCTCGCGGCGCAATTTGCAGGTCAGCACGGCTTCATAAAAGGCCTGGGCTTTGTCCAGCTGGGTGCTGGGGATTTCAAACCAGGTGATGGCGTTTTTCATGGAAGGCTCCCTTTGTGTGAAAGAAGCCTTGATGGTGCTGGGGGGCTACTGACAACGTGATGTCAGTAGCTTTCCGCTGCCATTTCACCGCGCCAGGGCGTTGCACCGCCTTGCCGTGCTGTAGCACTGTCTGCGACGGTGCGCCTACTGGCGCGGTGAAATGACAGCGAAAAGGAGCGCCCTTAACTAACCGCTTGGTTGAGCGCAGCGTCCAGCACTTCAATCCAGTGCCGCACTGGCGTCGCCGTGCCGCTTTGCAGATGCGTGATGCAGCCGATGTTCGCCGAGATGATGACTTCGGGCGCGGTGGCTTGCAGGTTGCCGAGCTTGCGGTCGCGCAGCTGGTAGGCGATGTCGGGCTGCAGTACCGAGTAGGTGCCGGCCGAGCCGCAGCACAAATGCGATTCGCTAGCCGTCAGCTTCACATCAAAGCCTAAAGCGCTCATGAGCGTCTCTACCCCGCCACGCAGCTGCTGGCCATGCTGCAGCGTGCACGGCGGATGGAACACCAACGTGCCGGTTCGCGCAGCAACCTTGCCCTGCAACTCGCCAACCAGCTCGGGCATCAACTCGCTCAGGTCGCGTGTGAGTTCGCTGATGCGTGCTGCTTTTACGGCGTAGGCCGCGTCGTCCTTGAGGATGTGGCCGTAGTCCTTGACGGTGACGCCGCAGCCCGAGGCGTTCATGACGATGGCTTCAACACCATTGCCCTCTACATGCGGCCACCACGCGTCGATGTTGCGCCGCATCTCGGCTTTGCCGCCGTCCTGGTCGTTGAGGTGAAACTTGACCGCACCGCAGCAGCCCGCTTTGGGCGCGACGAGGGTTTGAATGCCCGCCGCGTCCAGCACGCGCGCGGTCGCGGCATTGATGTTGGGCATCATGGCCGGCTGCACGCAGCCTTCGAGCATGAGCATCTTGCGGGCATGCGTGCGCTGCGGCCAGGTGCCGGCAGCCTGCTTTTCCGGCACCTTGTTTTGCAGTGCTGAAGGCAGCAGGCCGCGCAGTGCCTGGCCGGCTTTCATCGCGGGTGCAAACAACGGTGACGGCAGGCCTTCCTTGAGCGCCCAGCGCAAGGCCTTTTCACCCGCCGGGCGCGGCACGCGCTCATCGACCAGCTTGCGGCCGATGTCGACCAGGTGGCCGTATTCGACGCCGCTGGGGCACGTGGTTTCGCAGTTGCGGCAGGTCAGGCAGCGGTCCAGGTGCAGCTGGGTCTTGCGTGTGGGTGCCTCGCCTTCGAGCACCTGCTTGATAAGGTAGATGCGGCCGCGCGGACCGTCGAGCTCGTCGCCCAGCAGCTGGTACGTGGGGCAGGTGGCCGTGCAAAACCCGCAGTGCACGCACTTGCGCAGGATGGCCTCGGCCTCCAGGCCGTCGGCGGTGTTTTTGAATTCGGGGGCGAGATGGGTTTGCATGATGTCAGGGCGCTTCTTTTAATGCCAAAGCAATTTCCTTGCGCCGGGCGGCGCGCCGGAAATCCGCATACAGAGGCGGCAAGGACAGCGCCAGCAGCATGAGCGCCAGCGGCACAACCCAGATAAAACCGACGTACTTGAACCCGGCTGCGCCCACCAGGCCGCCCGCGACAAACATCGCGAGCAAGGTGCCGAACAGCCGCAGCTTGATCCGGTTGGCGCGCACACGGGACTCGAGGGGGCTGGCCGTGCGGTTCCAGTAAAACATCTTGCCCAGCTCGATACCCACGTCAGTGATGACGCCGGTCATGTGGGTGGTGCGGATTTGTGAGGACGATATCTTGCTGACCAATGCGTTTTGCAGGCCCATGGTGAAGGCCAGCACCAGCACCGTCAGCGGCACGGCGAAGGGCGTCTGGTGGCTCAGCGTTGCGCCGAGCAGCCCGAATACCAGCATGAGCAAGGCTTCCACAAGCAGAGGCAGCGCGTACTCGCTGCGCAGATGATGCTGGCGCGCCCAGTTCACCAGCACAGCCGTCACCGCAGCGCCGATGGTGAAAGCCAGCAGCGCGCCGACGGCGCTCAACACCAGTGTCATGTTGCCCAGCACAAGGTTGTCGGCCAGAAAAGACACAAACCCCGTCATGTGCGAGGTGTACATGCCCACCACCAGAACGCCGCCCGCGTTAATGGCGCCGGCATTGAAGGCCAGCAGGCCGCCGAGAAGCCGGTTCATATACGGCGTGCGGTGTTGGCCGGTGAGGTGACGAAGACGGCGCATACCCTGCCCTACCAGCCCGCAAACATGCGGCCGGGGTTGAACACCCCCGCCGGGTCGAATTGCTTTTTGAGTTCGCGGTGAATGCGGTCTAGCGGCGGTTTGAGTGCGGAAAACACCGGCACGGATTTGCGCGCCGAGCGAAACAAGGTGGCGTGGCCTGAAACCTCCGCAGCCGCATCGCGGACGAGCACCGCATCACCGTCTGGCCGCTTGACCCAGCGCTGCGCACCGCCCCACTCCACCAGCGTGTCGCCCAGCTTGAGCGGCGGCGCCGTGTCGGGCACGCTGAGCCGCCACAGCGACTCATCCTCCTGCAAATCAAAAAACGGCTGGGCTTGCTCGCGCAGTGCGGTCCAGTGCCTGGTGGCGTCGCTGTCCAAAACTTCTCCGCCCATGGATGTTTGCGCTGCGGCAACCGCTGCCTTCGCGCCGCGCAGGCGAACGTACAAGCGGCCTTCCCGCCAGCAAGAGGCATTCACAGGCAAGGGCATGGCACCCCAGCGGTTGAGTTGCTTCAGGGCCGCAGCTTCGTCCAGGGCAAACGCCAGCGTAGCTTCCAGGGGCGCGACGGGCAATACCTTGAGCGACACCTCGAGCAGCACACCCAGCGTGCCGAGCGAGCCGGCCATGAGGCGCGAGACGTCGTAGCCGGCCACATTTTTCATCACTTGCCCGCCGAAGACGAGGCGCTCACCCTTGCCATTGAGCAGCACCACGCCCAGCATGTAGTCGCGCACGGCGCCCACGCTGCTGCGGGCCGGGCCGTTCAGGCCGCTGGCGACCATGCCGCCCACGGTGGCGCGCGCGCCTGCAGCACCGAAATGCGGCGGCTCAAAGGGCAGGCATTGGCCTTGCGCGGCCAGCAGCGCCTCCAGTTCGGCCAGCGGGGTGCCGGCACGCACGGTGACGACGAGTTCGCTGGGCTCATAGCTGACGATGCCGGTGCACGCCGTCATGTCCAGGATGTCGCCCTCAAGAGCCTGCCCGTAGAAGTCCTTGCTGCCGCCGCCGCGAATGCGCAGGGGCGTAGCAGCCGCCGCGGCATTTCGCACGCGGTCGGCCAGGAAAGCGGTTACATCATCAGTCTCTGAGGCCATGGCGGCAATGGTACGCGGCTCCCCTAGGCCGGTGTTTGATCTTTTTTAATGCCGCCTGTTCGGTTTTTTTGTGGCGGCCGTCGCCCGGCCAGATCAGTCAGTGAAGAAATTGACCGGCAGGCCGGGTACATCCACCCGCATGGAGAACACGCAGCCCGAGTCCGGATAGGCCTGCAGTTCTGCGGCGGAGCGGTTGTAACGTGCCGTGGTGATGTAGAGCGTTTGCAAGTCGTCCCCGCCAAAGCAGGGCATGGTGGGGCACTGCGCCGGCACGGGGATGTCGGCCAGCAACTCGCCTGCCGGCGACATCTTGAGGAGGCGCGCACCTTCAAACATGGCGACCCAATAATTGCCCTGCACATCCACCGCAGCGCCGTCGGGCCGCCCGCCATAGCCGGCCATGCCGAACTGCCAGCCGGCGGGCTTGTCCGGCCACTGGTGGAACACGCGGCGGTTCGTCATGGCGTTGCTTTCGCGGTCCCAATTCCAGGCATGTGTGGTGTGTGTAGGCGTGTCGGTCCAGTACACGGTTGCCGCATCAGGCGACCAGGCCAGGCCGTTGGCGATGGTCGCATCGCCAGCCTTGCGCTCGACCACCGGGGAGACACTGCTTCGGCAGTCGATGGAGAACAGCTCGGCGGCCGGCTTGTCGCGCGGCTCGTACATGGTGCCGGCCCAAAAGCGGCCCACCGGGTCGGCCTTGCCATCATTGAACCGGGTCGTGGCCGTGTCGTGGCCGGCTTTCATGAGCGGCTGCAATTCGGCGCCCCATTCGCGGGCGCGGTAGATGCCGTCGCGCAGCGCGATCACCAGGCCGCTGTTGTCGCCACCCGTGCGGGCGGGCGCGATGCTGCCGGGCTCTGACGGCATGGCCCAGCTTTCCACCGTGCCCATGAAGACGTTGCAGCGGTGAATGTGTTTGCCAGGGATGTCGACCCAGTACAGCATGTTCTCGTCAGGGTGCCAGAACGGCGACTCACCCAGTTCGCTGGGCTGTGTGACAACGGTTTGCCAGGTCATGAAGCTTTCCTTGAAGTGCCGGTGATCAATACGGTCAATGGACACCGAGGTTAGCACCGGCGGCGCCAGAGCCTGTGAACCAAAAAAAAGCCCACCAGCTTGCGCCGGTGGGCTGAACATCCAAAGGAGACTCTCAGTAAAAAATCGAAAGCCGGTGGAAACCGGCAAGGGGGCTGCTTCTTGGAGCGGCCCCCTTTTACTTATCAGCGGTTGTAAGCCGTTTCGCCGTGTGACGTGATGTCCAGGCCTTCGCGTTCGTCTTCTTCGCTGACGCGCAGACCGATGGTCAGGTCAACAATCTTGTAGGCGATAAAGGAAACCACACCCGACCACACAATGGTGATCAGCACGGCCTTGGCCTGGATCCAGACCTGGCCTGCGATGGTGTAAGCGTCAGGCGTCACGGCCGTGGCGGTCACCCAGTCACCCACGAAGCTTGGGCCACCCAGGGCTGGCGAGTTGAAGACGCCCGTCAGCAGTGCGCCGAGGATGCCGCACACACCGTGCACGCCGAACACGTCCAGCGAGTCGTCTGCGCCGAGCAGCTTCTTCAGGCCGTTCACACCCCAGAGGCCGGCGAAACCAGCCAGCAGGCCGATGACGAGGCCGCCGCCGATACCGACGTTGCCGGCGGCTGGCGTGATGGCCACGAGGCCTGCAACGGCGCCGGATGCAGCACCCAGCATGGAAGCCTTGCCGCGCATCAGCGCTTCACCGACGCACCATGCCAGCACAGCGGCTGCCGTGGCACCCAGCGTATTGACGAAGGCCAGAGCTGCGAAACCATTGGCTTCCAGAGCGGAGCCGGCGTTGAAACCGAACCAGCCCACCCACAGCAATGCGGCACCGACCATGGTCAGCGTCAGGCTGTGAGGCGCCATGGCTTCCTTGCCGTAGCCGATACGCTTGCCGACCATGTAGGCGCCGACGAGGCCCGCGACAGCGGCGTTGATGTGAACCACGGTGCCGCCTGCGAAATCAAGTGCGCCCATCTGCCAGATGTAGCCGCCCTTGCCGTTCATCGCGTCGACCACTTCCTTGCCGGTGTAAGCGTCAGGGCCCATCCAGAACCACACCATGTGCGCCATCGGTGCGTAGCTGAAGGTGAACCAGATCACCATGAACAGCAGCACAGCGGAGAACTTGATGCGCTCGGCGAAAGCGCCGACGATCAGCGCGCAGGTGATACCGGCGAACGTGGCCTGGAAGGCGGCGAACACGATCTCGGGAATCACGACACCCTTGCTGAAGGTGGCGCCATTGGCGAAGGTGCCCGCGACGTTGTCCCAGATGCCCTTCATGAAGAGCCGGTCAAAGCCGCCGAAGAACGCGTTGCCTTCGGTGAAAGCCAGGCTGTAGCCGTAGATGAACCACAGCACGACGATCATCGAGAACGTCACCATGACCTGCATCAGGACCGACAGCATGTTCTTGCTGCGCACCAGGCCGCCGTAGAACAGGGCCAGGCCGGGAATCGTCATCAGGATCACCAGGATGGTGGAGACCATCATCCAGCCGGTGTCGCCTTTATTGGGCACGGGCGCTGGTGCGGCAGCGGCAGCAGGTGCCGAAGCGGCTGCCGCAGCAGCGGGCGCAGCAGCAGCGGCGGCGGCCGGTGCTGCTGCTGCTTCGGCCGGTTTGGCTTCAGCGGCGGAAGCCGCGGGTGCTGCCGCGGGGGCCTGCGCCATGACGGCGCCGGTTGTCAGCAGGCTCAATCCCAGTACAAGGGAAGCGAGTAGTTTTTTCATGTCGATGTTCTCTTTTTATGTGGCTGGTAGATAGAAAGCGCCTTACAGCGCCTCCTTGCCCGTTTCACCCGTGCGAATGCGCACGACCTGCTCGAGGTTGTAGACGAAAACCTTGCCGTCGCCGATCTTGCCGGTGCGGGCAGCGCCCTCGACCGCCTCGATGACGCGGTCTACCAGGTCGTCAGAGACTGCCGCCTCGATCTTGACCTTGGGCAGAAAGTCAACCACATACTCTGCGCCGCGATAGAGCTCGGTGTGCCCCTTCTGGCGGCCGAAGCCCTTGACTTCAGTCACGGTGATGCCTTGAACGCCAATACCGGACAGTGCTTCGCGCACTTCGTCCAGCTTGAACGGTTTGATGATGGCCGTTACGAGTTTCATTTTCAGGTTTCCTCCAAGGATGAATAGGGGAGCGGCCCCCTCGGTGCGCCGCCCCGGCTGCTTTACACGGTTTTTGTGAGCTTCACCGTCTTCATGAAATGCTCCAAATGCTACGAAAGCGTTGTGAAATTCAACGGAGTCTCCATAGCACGTACCGTGCCAAAGTAGCCGGTCTTATCGCCGGCAAGTCCACCTGCTTCCCGGCTGGAACGTTACCTGGGTGGAATCCAAAATCACGATAAGCACCAGATTGGGGCGTAGATCACGCACAACTTTGGAGCATCACCAGGGAGTTTGTCAATGAGCTTGTCTTTAGTGCGCAGCCGCGCCCTTTTGGGCCTGGAGGCGCGGCCCGTGCAGGTCGAAGTGCATCTGGCCAACGGCCTGCCCAGCTTTACGCTGGTCGGGCTGGCGGAAACCGAAGTGAAGGAAGCCCGCGAACGCGTGCGCTCCGCCATCCAGAACACCGGGCTGGACTTCCCCGCCAATAAAAGAATCAGATGTAGTCAAGCGCTTTATTTATCAAATGAACAAGGTAGGCAGCTATCGTCTTTTGCCCTCAGTTGTTTTAACGTAGCGTCTAGGGGACGAAAGCTCAGTGGCTCCTGGACTGTCCAATCGGCTGAGGCTTTCTGATTCGACCCGCAATGCAATTTCTATCAATGCAATGGGACGCCGCCTTTAACTGCTGGTTTATCAGCAGCCAGGCTAACTGCACCGTCTTCGGCCTTGACGGCTCGAAGGTACTAACTTTGGCCGCCTGCCTGATTGCGACACTCGTCGTGCTTGGAGTCGGTGCCAGGAAGATCGCCGCGGCAAGGAGGCGAAAGAAGCAAATTGAGTTTGAAGGGTCGGCACTCTGGTAAGTTGCCCAGCAGCCTCAAAACGGCTGTGAGTTGTTCTCAGCCCTAGCTTTTGGTCCAGAAAGGCAAAAAGTCGCCAAAACGGTGCGCCGTAGTCCTATTTAGACTCGACTAAGTACCTGCTCATGACTCTCTCCATCATTTCTGGGAGTCCATAGCCCAATCCCTCAGAGAGTTTGAGCAGCACACTAATTGTTGGTTGTTTACGCGCGACCTCAATAAGTGAGATATAGGGTCGATCCAAGTCACATTTGCCCGCCAGATCCTCCTGGCTCATCTCTAACGCCAGTCGTCGAGCCTTAATCTCGATCGCTAAAGCTCGCATTAAAGGTTCGTTTTTGCTTGGCCGCATCTAGCGCGACTATTGCAAAGCTGTATACTTTTGACACGTGTCTATAGACAGCTATTGACGTCGTATTGGGTATACAAGGACTGCTCATGCTTGAAGCTCTTCGCCCTAAAGCCTCAACAAACCTAAAAGAGTTGACGCGTCTGACGGCATCTGACGCCCAACACCTGCTGTACCCATCGGCTCTCAAAGAGACGATCCTTCTCGGCCTGGCGAGAGATTTAAGAATGGTCGAGCGCCTCTCATTTGACGGCGGTGAGCTCGATGCACCACTTGCACCGTCGCTCTTTGTGGTCTGCGAACTCTTGATGCGACCCGGCACCAAGCATCACGCGAACGGTCAATTCCAAATAACAGAGACTGGTCTAGCACGAGCGATCAAGGTTCTGCAGTGTGCTATCGAGAGAGAGATAGTCAGCCGGATAGTGGGAATAAGTAGCGAACTAGATGAGGACGGTTTCTTTCTAGCTGAACTCGACTCAAGCCAGTGCGACGAAGGAGCTGACATATGAACCCGATCTCAGACGAGGCGATCACCAAAGCTATTCAAGAGGGTCTTGGCATGCTGCAGGTACAGCGCCTTCAACAGGAGTTGGTCGAAGGTATGCGTAACGGAGAGCCTCGGGGGTATGTCGCGCTCCGCAGCTTGCTCAGGCGACTCGAGGAAGCCTCGCAAGTGAAAGATCACAGTTGAATACTCCTATCGGCATTCAAAGGCGGGCTGCGGCATCCCTCATCTCAGCTCAATGAGTCTCGGCAATGGATTCAAGGCCTGTGATTGCTCTTGACGGCGACGGAGTTTTGCTGGACTACAACTTGGCCTACGCCAAGGTCTGGAAGAGAGCAACAGGTAGATATCCTACGGAACGAGACATCCAGGCTTACTGGGCGATAGACCGATGGGACGTCGAAAGGCTTAGCGGAGAGAGGCTAGAGCAGTTCCGGGCCTACTTTGACGCCGACTTCTGGAGCACGATTCCTCCTCTAACCTCGGCCGTCGACGCCTGTCACCGCTTGCACGAGCTGGGCTACGAACTGGTTTGTGTGACGGCGTTGCCGGAAGATCTTGCGGACGCCCGGCTCCGGAACCTACGTAAGCACGATTTCCCGATCGAGAAAGTGTTTGCCGCCGCACATTCCCTGGGAGGGCGTAGTCCGAAGGCCGATGTGCTGGATCAGCTTCAACCAGTGGCCTTTGTAGATGACTATCTCCCCTACATGCTTGGTGTGGATGAGAGCATTCACAAGGCGCTGGTTCTCCGGGATCCCAAAGGGAGCCCGAACATCGGGCAGCACTTAAGTGCTGTTGATTCAACTCATGCCGACCTATCGGATTTCGCCCGGTGGTGGCTAAGCGGGCATTAAAACGACCACACACGCGTAACTCGATGGGAGATCTTTATGACACTACCAGCAAAGCGAGCTCGTGCATTGCGATCGGCAGGAGAATTCATCAAGGAGCTTATCAATGCGGATGAACTTTCGGGGGAACGCAGGCGTAAAGCCCAGGTGATCATGCGCCATTACCCAAGCGCAGCAGAAATCGATCGCCAATTCGGAAAAGAGAATGTTGCAGCTGGATCATTCTCAAGTACTAACCTGTCTTCGGAAGCAGGCTCGAGCATTTTGAGCCAACACGACGCCAAATTTATTGAAGACCTGCAGGAGGTAGGGCTTGCGCCGATGCTTTCGCCAACCCGGTACATCAGCCTCCTCGGCATAGACGCCAAAACGCTGGCTCAGAATGCACGTGTAACAGTGAACGCCGTCATTAAGACTCCGGGCGCTGCCAACATCCAAAGATATCTTAGGAACAATCTCTGCGTCATCAAGGCGGCATATGACCTATCGGGTGGTGACCTGCCGAAATCGCTGCATTGGTTTCGAACAGAACCACTTCCAATGTTCGGCCAGAGAACTCCGGAGCAAATGGTTTGTGCTGGCCGGGCGGACGACGTTATCCGTCTGATTGATTCTTTTCACGCCGGCGCTGCGGGCTAGCTATCTGCAATTTCGCCAGGAGTATTCAATGCAGCTCAAAGGTATTAAGGCAGTCAGCGTGGTCGATCAGATCAGGTGCGATCGATGTGATAAAGAAGTCCATCGCACCGGGTCCGATTTCGAACAAATGACGTCCATTGGCTTTGACGCGGGCTATGGTTCGATTTTTGGTGATGGAAATAGAGTGGAAATCGATTTATGCGAGCCATGCTTGCGTGCCACCCTAGGTACTTGGCTTAGAGTGTGGTCTCCCTGGAGCATCGATCAAATGCCCCAGGGAAGAATTGTGGCCACTGCCGAGCGTCCTCCACCAACCACCGACAGCCAGGCCCCCGGCCGCTTTGCGCATCTATACGGTGTGCTGACAGTCCAGGAGATGGCTGATCATCTGACGTGTTCACCCGAGGCGGTTTATGAACGCGCGGTCGCCGGCGAATTGATTTTCCTTTCGTCGCCAGACCGAGTCGATGACCGTCGCTATCCCGCATTTCAACTCGATGAGCGTCTGGACAAGTCGCTGCTGAAGCAAACCATCCAGAAATACCTAGAAGCCGACGTCAATTCGACCTTGCTCTGGGGTTTCTTGCGGAGCCCGCAAAAGATATACGCCGGCCTGACCGCTATTGAAATGCTGCTGGGCGGTATGCCGCCTCAATATGACACGCTGACGCCCGAGGAAAGGGCCGACGTATTCCTCGACGTGGTGGACGAAGAGATTTCGCGCGTGCGGTGGTAACTCCTGCTTATGAGCGTCTTGACACTCTTCCTCGACATTGATGGTGTGCCGCATCCGTGGAGGCGCGCGCCCAGGCTTTTCTACCGCTCCCATGTATGAATTTGCCGAGATAGGCTCAGCGGTTCGCACCCGCCGTTCCGACATGGGCTTAACTCAGGCTCGCGTTGCCGACCTGTGTGGCCTGTCGCCCGCTACGGTGGAGCTGCTTGAAAGCGGATCCATCGGCGAACTCAATTGGGCCCATGCAGTACGCCTGCTTTCGGTGCTGGGGCTGAGTGTCCACGTTTCAAATCCACGATCGACAAGGCGTCAGCGGGAGGAAGGAACACCCGCGCTGGAGGTGGCTGCGCGCTCCGCGAGTACGAGCTATAGGGAAGTCCTCAGTGCCGAGAATCTGCGCGTAGCACTCTTAACCGCAACATACCCAAAGAATTTCGCTCCTCATGTGCGTACATTCCTGGATGAAGCGCATGTTTTTCAAATTGCAGACGTAGTTGAGCAGCTGTACCACGAAACCGGTATCAATCGCGCTGACGTGTGGCAGCGCATGCGCAACATGGCTAAAGCCGCACATATAGTTCGAGAAATTTGGATGTGAACGCCATTACAAGGTAAGCGAAATGATCGCTGAACTGCATTCACCCCCAGTTCACCTGCTCGTCATCTGCCGTTCATGAGCGGCAAATAGATAATGGTGCATGTTCCGAAAACGCCTTACTGTTGCCCTGGGAACCTTGGCTTGTGCCGCACTCCTACAGGGCGGCGTATCGTGGTGGGCGCTGCAGGAGGCGGGCGAAAAAGTCTATCGTGGCCGCGTGGCCAGCGACGTGCTGGCGGGTTTTCTGAACCTGTATGGTACCAAGCAGCGTCTTCGAGCCTGGCTGTCACAAGCCTTGCTGGGCGCCCCGGTCGACCCACAACTGCGCGAAGCATTGCAGAACGATATGGCCACCACACTGGCCAGCCTCGATGGGCTGGCTGTGCTGGCCGCCAGGCTGGACGGTGACTCCGATGCGCTGCAGGCCGAGCATCGTCAGCGTCAGGAAGACCTTTGGGTGTTGCGCCAGAGCCTGGAAGAACTGCGCACCGCCATGGCTACCGTACAGCTTATAGCGCCCAACGCGAATCCAGTGGCGGTGTGGTCGGAGATCACGAGGGTGTTTGACGTGTCCCAAGGCCGTGACCTGCGCTCGCTGCTGTCCCAAAACATCGCCCGAGAAAAACTCGCCGTGGACCGTGACCGGGCTGCGGCCGACAGCTCCCTAGCTCTTGTACGAAGCCTGGCCCTTGGAGCGGCAACCGCGCTGGCGCTGGCGGCCATGCTGCTGGCACTGTACTTTACCCGTGCGCTGCGCCAGCCGCTAGAAGAGCTCAGTACCGGTGTCGAGGCCTTGCAGCGCGGCGACCTGCAACACCGCATCCCGGCCCACCGGCGCGATGAGTTCTCCCGTTTCGCCCAACGCGTTAACGCCATGGCCGGCGAGATATCTCAACACCGAGAGCGTGAAGCGCAGGCCCGCCAGCAGTTGGAGGACCTAGTTCAGGCGCGCACGGCGGAATTGCAAGACGCATTGAACACCTTGCAGCAGCTTGAAGCCCGGCGCCGTCAGTTGTTTGCTGACGTGAGCCATGAACTCCGCACGCCCACCACTGCCATCCGCGGGGAGGCCGATATCGCCTTGCGCGGGAAAGACAAACCTGCGGCGTACTACCAAAGTGCAATGCAGCGCATCGTGGGCGCCGCCCGACAACTCGGTGGGGTGATCGACGACCTGCTCACCATGGCCCGCAGCGACATCGACGCACTGACCTTGCATCGCACGTCCATGGATGTGGCCGAGCCCTTGCAGGAGGCCGTGGAGCAGGCCCAGGCCTTGGGCCGGGAGCATGGTGTGCAAGTGACGTACACCCCACCTGCCAAGCCTCAGGACTGGCAGCTGCTGGGCGACGCGCAGCGCCTGCGCCAATTGTTCACCTTGTTGCTCCACAATGCGGTTCGCTATTCACATGCTGGCGGCTTGGTCCAGGTGCTGGCCCAGCGTGTAATGGATATGAGCGGAGCGGCAGAGTGGGAGCTAAAGATCATCGATCAGGGTATCGGCATCACGGTAGAAGAGCTGGGGCGCGTGTTCGAGCGTAACTTTCGCAGCGAGCGTGCCCGCCTGCACCGCGCCGAAGGCAGCGGCCTGGGCCTGCCGATTGCCGCCACATTGGCCCGCGCCCATGGCGGGCAGATCGATATCGAGAGCAAGCTGGAGTGCGGCACGACCGCCATTCTTCGTCTGCCCCTGCTGAAAGAAACCCACTGAACCTATGAATATTCTGATTGTGGAAGACGACGCTCGCGTGGCCGATTTTCTGGAACGCGGCCTGCGCGCCGAAGGCTACCGCACCCAGGTAGCGCGCAACGGCACCGACGGCCTGACTCTGGCCCGGCAAGTAGCTCTGCAAGCCCGCGAAGACGGCACGCCCACCGTCATGCTGCTGGACCTGATGCTGCCCGGCATGGACGGGCTGGAGGTTTGCCAGACCCTGCGCGCCGCCGGCGTGGCCTTGCCCATTTTGATGCTCACCGCCCTTGGCGCGCTGGACGACCGTGTATCGGGCCTGCGCCTGGGCGCTGACGACTATCTGGTCAAACCCTTTGCGTTCGAAGAACTGCTCGCGCGCATCGAAGCGCTGATGCGGCGTTCGCGCGACCTTACGCCTGTGAGCGCTTCACGCCTGGAAGTCGGCGATCTGGTGTTCGACCGCGAGGCCATGCGCGCCACCCGTGGCGGGCAGCCCATTGCCTTGACAGCGCGTGAGCTGGCCCTGCTGGAGTTACTGATGTCGGCGCCGGGGCGGCTGTTCAGCCGCGAGCGCATTTTGTCGGCTGTGTGGGGTACGCACGAGGACCCGCTGACCAATGTGGTGGACGTGTACATCCGGCGCCTGCGCGGCAAAATAGACGATGGCCAGGCCCAGCCGCTGATCCACACCCTGCGCGGCCTGGGTTACCGCCTCGAAGCATTGAGGTGATGCCGCACAGTTCATCTGGCGTTCATGTAAACGTCAGCCGGGCTTAACGCCGCCAGCGCCCTAGCGTTCATACAGGGCTTCGACACTTCTTTCACTGCAGCAGATTTCCCTGCCGCAGGTTTTGCCCGACAGGGCCAACCCATGAAAGAGTGCACACCGTGACTTCTGTAACGACCCGTTTGATCCCCACTTTTGCTGTTGCCCTGATGTTGGCTGCAGGCGCCGCACAGGCCCGTACCGAGACCTGCCAGCCTGCCGACCAGAAAACCATCGCAGGCCTGTTCGATCGCTGGAACGATTCCCTCAAGACGTTAGACCCCGCCAAGGTCACCGCCAACTATGCCCCCGATGCCGTGCTGCTGCCGACCGTGGCCAACCAGCCGCACGCAACCCCAGCCGAGATCAACGGCTACTTTGTCAAGTTCCTGAAAAATCAGCCTCAAAGCGTGATTGACAAGCGCTTCATCAAGATCGGCTGCAACCTGGCGCAGGACGTGGGCACCTACACGTTTACCCTCAAGGACGGCAGCAAGGTGTCTGGCCGGTATACCTTCGTCTATGAGTTCACCGACGGGAAGTGGTTGATTGCTAGCCACCATTCTTCAGCGATGCCTGTGAAGGAGTAAGAGCGACCGGTGTGAATTGGTAGCCGCCTGGGTTGCCCAGGCCTACCACCGGCCTTCCGAATCGTTGTCGTTCAAACGACAGCGAGCGCTGTGGGAGTTGCGTAGAGTTGGCGGCAGGCTTAAGGAGTCTGTCAGCCATCAATGAAGCGGCGTTTCGCCGCTGCAGGGACATCGCAACGAACACCCCATGAAACGCGCGCACATCGTCTACGCCCACCCCGAGCCACGCTCCTTCGTCGCCGCCATGCGCGACATGGCTCAGGACGCGCTGGAAAGCCAGGGCTGGGAAACAACGCTGACTGACTTGCATGCCATCCAGTTCAACCCGGTGGCAAGCGCGGCCGATTTCGGTGCCCGGTCGCGGCCAGAGTACCTGGTGTACAGCCTGGAGCAGCGCCATGCCCGGAAGGACAACACCTTGGCCCCGGACATCGCCGCCGAGGTGGAGGCCGTGCGCAATGCGGATCTGCTGGTCCTGGTCTTTCCCACGTTCTGGTATTCCATGCCCGCCCAGCTGAAAGGCTGGATAGACCGGGTGTTCATTTCCGGAACCTTCTATGGGGGTCGGCGGGTCTATGACCAAGGCGGAATGCGCGGCAAGCATGCCATGGTCGTGACCTCTCTGGGAGGGCGCGACCATATGTTCGGCCCCGGCTCCATCCACGGTGACCTCAAGGGCATGATGCGGCACCTGCTGCAGGGCACCCTTGGCTACGTCGGGTTTTCCGTGTATGAGCCGTTCTTCGCCTACCACGTGCCCTATGTGGACAACAACACGCGGACAGGGGTGCTCATGACGCTTTACTACGAAATGCAGAACCTGGAAAAGCGCACCGTGCTTGCCATGCCCAGCGTCAGTGATTTCGACGACGAGTTTCGGCCCAAATTCGCAGCCAGCGAAGCAAGCCCGAGGCCTGAGAAGCCGCAGCAGACACTTTCCGACTAACCCAAAGGAGACAACATGGCATGGAGTATCGACGTGGTGGAGGGATGCGCCGTGGTGCGCATGAACACCAACAAGGTGAATGTGCAGAACGAGCAGTTCTTTGCCGATCTGCATGCGGCGTTTGATCGCCTCGAGCGCGAGTTCAACGAGCTGCCGGTGGTGCTGACCGGCCAGGGCGACGCGTTCTCGGCCGGCATCGACTTCCAATACAGTTTCGACATCTTTGGCAGCGGAAGCCAGGACAAGATCCGCGAATGGTATCGGGCGTACCGCGCGACGAATCTACGCATCTTCCAATACCCAAGGCCCACCGTGGCAGCCGTGAACGGCCACGCCATCGCCGGCGGCCTGATCACCGCGCTGGACTGCGACTTCCGGGTGGCCGCGCGCAAACCCGCCAAATTCGGCCTCAACGAAGTGCCCATAGGCATTCCCATGCCCGCGGCCTATGTCGAGATCATCAAATATGCGCTGGGCGACCAGGTCGGGGCACTGGCCACGCTGCGCGGAAAGCTGTACGACTTTGAGGAAGCGGAGCGGCTGGGCTTTTTTCACGAGGTAGTGGAACCCGACAAACTGATCGCCACGGCCATCCACTACGCGACATGCATCACCCCCGATTGCAACACCGCCTATGCGATGTCCAAAAAGGCTTTGCAAGATGGTGTCCTGCGGCAGATCGAGGAACGCACCGTCGCATTGGACGCACAGCTCCCGGCGGGGATGAGCGATGAAGGCAACCGGCGGGCCCAGGACCGCAGGCGGCAGGAAATCATGAACAAGCGGAAATAAGGGAGCGCCATGATCGATCTCTACAGCTGGGCGGCGCCCAATGGGCACAAAGTGCAGATCCTTGTGGAGGAGTTGGAAATTCCTTACCGGGCCATTCCGATCAACATCACGAGCGGCGCTCAGCACGAAGCCGGCTACAGGGCCATCAACCCCAATGGGAAGATACCGGCCATCGTGGACCACGACCCCAAGGGCGGCGGTGGCCCTCTGACCGTCTTCGAGACCGGAGCCATCATGAGCTACCTTGCGGAAAAGGAAAGGCGATTTCTTCCGGTCGACATGCGGCAGCGCAGCGAAGTCATGCAATGGTTGTTCTGGCAGGTCGGCGGGCTTGGGCCCATCATGGGGCAGGCACAGCACTTCTTCCGGTATGCGTCCGAGTCCGTACCTTATGCGACCACGAGATACCAGAATGAAACGCGGCGCCTGCTGAAAGTGCTGGATGATCGCCTGGAAGGAAGAGAGTACATCTGTGATGCCTACTCAATCGCCGACATGGCCTGTTTCCCCTGGATCCGTATCCACAAGCTGACAGGCATCTCACTGGAAGAATTCCCGCGGGTCCGGGCCTGGTACGGCCTAGTACGCAGCCGGCCAGCCGTGACACGAGGCCTGAACCTCCTGAGGGACCAGTGGGTCGACGTCACCACCTCGGCGGAGGCCAAACGAAATCTCTTTCAGAGGCAGTAACTATGGCTCCGAATGACAACGGCGTGGTGGACGCCTTCATCGATTTGCGAAGCCCTTACTCCTACCTTGCGCTGCAGCCCGCTCGCGCTTTGGCCCAGCGTACCGGTGTGGCCTTTGAATGGTGGCCGGTCATCACTGACTTTCGCTCCGCGTACGGGGGAGAGGTCGAGCAGCGCTCGCCACGCGATGTCGCGAAACTGAAGTACCTGTACATGGACTGCCGGCGCTTGGCGAAGCTGCAAGGTCTCACCATCCGTTCCACGACAAAACTGTGGGATGCGAGCTTAGGAAGCCAGGCAATGCTGTTCGCGAAGTCCAGGAATCGCCTCTGGGAGTTCTGCGACCCCTTGCTGGCCGCCTTCTGGCGCCGCGAGTTTGATCTGGAGTCGCCCGAGCAGCTGGAAGCGGCGCTCGTGAGTGCCGGCTTGCAGGCCGGCGATTGGCGTGAGTACCTCAACGCCGACGCGCAGCGAGGCCTCGATGCAGCGGTTGAGCACGCTGAACTACTCGGGGTTTTTGGCGCTCCGACTTTCGTCTATCGGGGCGAGCTGTTCTGGGGCGGCGACAGACTGGACCTGCTTGCCACCGCTCTAAATCGTCGGGAACAGGCTTGAGCCTCAGGCAACAGAGCCATCCGCTCCTGGAACTTTCGAGGGCACGCGACACTAAACAGGTGCACTTCCGACCTGGGTCGTATTGCCGCAAGCACCATGCAGTTTCTTACGACAGCGGTACTTAAACGCACTTTGTTCTAAATGGGTAATTCGGAGGTCATCTTGATCTTCTGCATGGGTATCTCGGTCTTGACGCTCTGCACTCCTTTGATCCGAACCAAGTGCTCACCTTGGAATCTTCGATAAGCATCAAGGTCGGCAGCGACAACACGAAGCAGGAAGTCGCAGTCTCCGGCCATCAGATGGCATTCAACGATTTGAGGGAGGCTCTGTACTTCAGCCGTGAAGTTATCTATGGTTTTCGCGTCTTGGCTGGTTAACCAGATGCGAACAAAAACTGTCAGTCCGATCCCAAGCTTCGAGGCATCAAGCAATGCGACGTATCGTTCGACAACACCTGACTCTTCGAGCGCTTTTACTCGGCGCAGGCATGGAGACGGTGACAAGCCTGCTTTTTCGGCCAGCTCCACATTTTGAATTCGCCCGTCCTTCTGCAACGTCCGAAGGATGCGGAGATCGATTTCGTCCAAAGTTTTCATGGTGATTACTCCCAAATTTCATCTTGGCACCGCATGCCATAAATTTTCTATTTTGTGGTTCCAAATATCAGTTCACTCGAATATTAAGACACAAACGCAATCAAACGTCCTCTCTTTTGGGATAAATTATTTTCATTCAACAGACGGTTAAACACCCCCGTTGCGAGCGAGGGAGCAAACAGAAATGAGTGCCGGCGTCATGCAAACTTTCCAATTCAAAAGCAACCCCAGCCCGGTAGATGCCGACCGGCGGGAAGCCTTGCTAGAGGCTCCAGGCTTCGGCCGCGTGTTTACCGACCACATGGCCACGATTCAATATTCGCAAGAGTGTGGCTGGCATAACGCGAAGATCGGTCCGCGCGAGCCCTTCAGTCTTGATCCTGCAACACTGGTGTTCCACTACGCTCAGGAAATCTATGAAGGCATGAAGGCTTACCGCATGCCTGATGGCGGCGGCGCGCTGTTTCGTCCGGATGCGAATGCGCGGCGATTCCGTAATTCCGCCGAACGGCTCGCCATGCCAGCTCTGCCGGATAACTTATTCATCGAGTCCGTCCGTGAGCTCGTTCGCGTCGATAGAGCGTGGATTCCATCAACGGCAGGGTCGGCGCTCTATCTCCGCCCGTTCATGATTGCGACTGAAGTGGTCCTCGGCGTGAAGCCCTCGTCGGAGTATCTTTACTGTGTCGTGGCGACGCCAGTCGGTCCCTATTTCAAGGGCGGATCGGTGACGCTCTGGGTTTCCGAAAATTTCTCGAGGGCTGCTCCTGGCGGTACTGGCGAAGCGAAATGCGGTGGCAACTATGCGGCCAGCCTTGCCGCGCAGGCAGAAGCAATCCAGCAAGGGTGCGAACAAGTGGTATTCCTCGACGCGATTGAACGGCGTTGGGTTGAGGAACTCGGTGGCATGAACGTGTTCTTCGTCTTCGATGACGGATCGCTTCAAACGCCGCCGCTGACCGGAACGATTCTGCCGGGTATTACCCGTGCTTCTCTGATCACACTCGCATGCGACATGGGGCTCACTGTGCGCGAAGAGTCCTATGGAATCGATCAGTGGGAGGCCGACGCCAAGAGCGGGCGGCTGCTGGAGGCATTCGCGTGCGGCACCGCCGCGGTGGTTACGCCGATCGGCAAAGTGAAGGGTCGTAAGCATGGCTTCACCATCGGGAACGGGGGTATGGGCCCGGTGACTGCGCGGTTGAAGTCGGTACTGCTCGGCATCCAGAACGGGTGCGCGCCAGACCACCATGGTTGGCTGGACCGTCTGTTCTGAACAAGAACGGGTAAATCTCATCCCCCACAAAGAGTCCCAAGAATGCCGCACCCAGCCGTTCGAAATCTTAACGACGCGTTTCTTTCCCTACCACCGAGGATATTCATATGACACGATTTTCCACCTCACAGGGTTTCATGGGGCCCTTCTCCCATGACGGAAAGGCCAGCATCGCGCCGTATCCACCATGGCACTATGCTGCCGACTTCGTCACGGTCGAATGCTGGGTGGATCCCGCCGCCGTCGAGGCGCTGCTGCCACCAGGGCTCAGTCTTCATCCCGATGAGCGAGGCCTTGTTACGGTCTCTTTTGTCGACTGGCAAGCCTGTACCGATGCCGGCGGGGAATTGCTGGACCCCGTGAGGGCCCAGTATCGCGAGTGCATCGTGCTGGCGAGTGTGCAGTACGAAGGCAAGCTGATGCAGTACTGCCCTTATATCGTGGTTGACCAGGACACCTCGCTGGCGCGGGGTTGGGCTCTGGGCTATCCGAAGAAAATCGGCTCCGTGTGGATCACCCGGTCCATGGGCGTTGCGTCGGTCGCGTCCCCGGCGCTCGAGCCTGGTGCGATCTTTGCGGGTACGGTCGCTGTGAAGGACAGGCGCATTGCCGAAGGCCATGTGAAGCTCACGGCCAGGGCCGACGCAACGGCAGTCACTTTCGGCAGCCGGCCCATAGTGGCCCTCCGGCACTTTCCGTCAATGTTTGAAGGCCACGCTGACCGGCCTGCCGTGTTCGAACTCGTTCGGCTTCAGGCCGAGAACGCGCAAGCCGGTCCTGTCTGGGAGGGTGCTGCCAACCTCACTATCCTCGACTCGCCCACCGAGCTGCTGAGCGGCCTCCGGCCCATCCGAATAGGGCGAGGCTGGCGTTATTCGCTTGCAATGACGAATCGATTCAATCACCTGCTCCGCGATCTTCGCGAGCTAAATCAACAAGACAGTATCAAGGGGAAATGATCATGGACGCCGTAAAACTGCAACGAACCTATCTTGACCTCACAACGCCGCACGTCGCTGATGCGTGCATGCGACTCGGTATTCCGGTCCGCAGCGCCCCTATGGAAATGCGCCCATTGTGGCGAGGAACGCATCTGGTCGGCCGTGTATGCCCGGCACGACACTACGGCAGCGTCGACGTGTTCCTTGAGGCCATCGAAAGCTCGGCGCCTGGGGACGTCATGGTCGTCGACAACGGTGGCCGGCGGGATGAAGCTTGCGTCGGGGACCTGGTGACTTTGGAGGTAAGCCTTGCCGGATTGAGTGGCATCGTGATATGGGGTTTGCATCGCGACACGACTGAACTGCGAACCATACGCCTGCCGGTGTTCAGCTTGGGCGCATTGCCTCCCGGCCCACAACGCTTGGATCCACAGGACGCTCTTGCGCTCTCATCCGCCACGTGTGGGGAGCACCTCGTTACCGCCGACGATTTCGTGCTGGGTGATGACGACGGCATTCTATTTATGCCGCTGGCTCGCGCCGCCGATGTCGCGGAGCTGGCAACCAACATCCGGGACACGGAGCGTTACCAAGCGGCACGAATGCACCTTGGCACCACGTTCAGGCAACAGGCCCGGTTCGACGAATACGTGGCGGCCCGGCGTTCTGATGCAAACCACACCTTCCGGCAGCACCTGCGTGCTATCGGCGGGGCAATCGAAGAGTAGTCCTCGGCAAGCGGATACGGCCTAGCCGTGTTCCGCGATGTAGCCACGCAGGCGCGGCAAGTGGACCACCAGCAAGTTCTTGTGGTCTCCGATGCGGACAATGCCGTCCTGCTTGAAGAGGCTGAGCGCCATATTCACCCGCTGCCGGGACAGCCCGCAGATCAGGGCGATTTCATGCTGGGGAATCGACAGCTCGTGCGCTTCCTCTTCCCTGTTTTCGGCAAGCATCAGCAGCGCTTTGGCGACCCGCATCTCGGGCTTCAGCAGACGGGATGCAGCCAGCATTCCCACAAACTCGCCCATCCGCGCGTTCATGAGTTCGCAAAGGAAATGGTTGAATTCGATGGACGACTGGCGCAGCGTTTCGAAGGTCTGCACGGGAATCAGGCAGATGTGGGCCGGGGTGAGCGAGCGCAGGTCGTATTGCCGCAGCTCCTTCTTGAGCAAGGAGCCTTCTCCTCCCCATTCTCCTTCCCGCAAGCAATATAGGGTGGTCTCGGCGCCCTCCGGCGTGACAACATACATCTGCAGGAAGCCGCGCATGACTCCGTACCAATGCGTGCTGGGTTCGCCCGTGCGGGCGATGTACTCGCCAGCGGCGGGTGTCTTTTCAGTGGCGGTTCTCAGCGTCAATGAGCGCAGATCTGTCGATAGCGCGCGATACCAGGGCCACTTCTCCAGAAACTCCGGCAAGCTAGGGGTCGGTGTCTGCTCCGTTGTCAGCATGCTCATAAACCAGCACTTTCTTCTACGACGTTGATGTGGTGTCGAGTAGCGGTGCTTCACTCCTCTCAGGAGTATTGAATGTCGTCGAAATCTGACTTAAATGAAACAGTAGTTTCCATCACTCTGAGCCGCTCCAGCCGCCCTCAGGACGGTTCAGCAACAGAAGCGCCTTGAACCTGATTGCTTGCCAGCGCATCTGCAACGAACCCATTGATTTTCATTTCCTCGACAAAGGCACGGAGACACTCAGCTGCGGCCTCTCCCTGCCCTTTAAGCCAACAATGTGGTTTGTGCGATCGGACCGCCATGCGCAATCGTATTTCGCAAAGCTTCTGTACCCTGAGTCACAGCGCGCTGCACCTCACCTGCCACATCGGCCCAAATCGCCTCTGCTGTGGAGGCGGTTAGTCCAATCTGATGCAGACGCCAAACTTGTTCGGTCTCCCACCACGCCGATGGTTCCAGAGCGTTTGTCAATGCACTTTCAAAATAGAAACTTGCCCACTGAACCTGCATCACAGGGAGGCCAGAATTTGTTGCCACCTTACGCATGGCGGCTTTACCTTGCGGCGTGTGCTTGTCAATCGCGACCCAATAGGGAAATTCACTGTCGCCAATGATTTCAGCTTTCTTGACGCGCGGGACGCCAGAAGTGATCGCCAGGTAGGCGCCCGCGAGAATGCACGATTTGTCCCATGGCCAAGAAGCAAGAGACAGGTTTTTTCGAGCCATCTCGACCACCGCCGTTTGCTCCGGGCTTTCGCAACGACGTTGAGCCCAGTCAAAAAACTCTACGGGTCGAGCATATGCAGCCGAGACTATACGTACAGCTCGCGAATCAGGTGCCCCAGTGCTCGCTGACGCATCTCCTTCCGAATAGGCGTATGCAAGCGATCCGAGTCCAGCCGCGTCTTTTTGCTTCACTGACTGAGTTACTGCCAATAACATCATCAACGGATCGTGCTGTCCATTCAGCGAGACCATTCCCATAGCAGGCCAACATTCTTCAAAGGCAATCACAGCGGCTCTTGACCGAAGCCAGGCACTGTCGCCCATTTCAGCCAAGCGAGCTACCGTGTCACGCACAGTGGAGACATAGCCGCGCCGAACGGCTTTTTGAAGTAGTGACCTTAACGCCGGGTCACTTGAGGAGTTACGGCGAGTATCGTTGATCGCAAATGAGGCCATTCCAATCTATGAACCATAAAAGTATTTAATGCGCGTAGCATTTTCTGCATAAGAGTTCACGCATTTACAACCCCCACGACATACCCGCGGGAGAATGTTCCGGCCGGCAGCATCTTGTGCAAGCTGTGTCTGTGTTGAATTCCATCGAAATCTGATCCACTTAGCGCAGTAATTTCCATCCAAAACTGACCCACGTAGGCACTACCCTGCTTGTTTTAAAAGCAGGGGGAATTTAGGAGTGATAGACGTGGCGACAT
>Ga0307513_10000196_pt1 | contig 87676 bp, 95 predicted proteins | sample 15_EM_MG_FD_202174 | JGI IMG/M metagenome (GOLD analysis project Ga0307513, IMG submission 202174) | Populus trichocarpa ectomycorrhiza microbial communities from riparian zone in the Pacific Northwest, United States - 15_EM | ecosystem: Host-associated > Plants > Roots > Unclassified | place...
ATCCATACCGAAGCAAACCATTATATCTAGCCTACATTACTCGCGTCTTCTTAACGAGTTCTCCGATATAATTACGATCAAGGTCCTAGCTGTCGGAATACCTCACGCCGAAGCTACCACCTAACAATAACCCATTCTTCTACGTTCGCATATCTGCCCTTGAGACCTCCCTTTTACTGTCATCCATCTTTGGAGTGTTGGACACTTTACTCACGTACCGCCTTTTACGTGCGCTCCCTAACATGAGCTCAACACCCTGACTGTCCCGCTCGTGAAAGAGCCCATTACTAATAGCCTACTACTAGTAGTTCTCTCGTGCATGATTATTGTTTTTAGATGAAGTTTTAGTTTCTATGGGTATTTCTATATGCTGTAGATGTGTACTCATGACCGCCTGTCACTGTCAGGAGTGATGCAGTCCAGCTCAAAGGGGCTGCTGCGTCACTGACAATTTTACTGAATCACACAAACGGTGACGGAAAGCAATACAGCCCAGATCAGGCCTATGCTGCTTGCAAATTTTATTTAACCATACAGAAAAATACTAACCTGTAAGTAATTTTAATAGATTTTGTTAAAGGTAGATAAATTGATGGTACTATTGACAAGAGAGTACCGGTTTGCCAGTATAAGATGTGCCAGGCCAAAGAGCATTCCGATATCAACAATTGAGAGCACTGGGCTAATGTCACGGAGCTGAATGGTCACTAGTCTGTGTACATCGGACCTACATTCGGCATCTATCAGGCTCATAAATTGAACCTTGGCTAGGTGACAGACAGTCCCCTGCTCCATATAGTATGAACTAATTTTGACCAGAGCTATGAGCCTTACCAGGAGACGACCCCGAAGCGTATGATACATAGGCTCAGCAGCTATGAGTATCCAAACGCAAGTTATGTGACATGTATAGTTATGAAAGAGGTGGGGACCAGGTGTATGTGATAAAGATCTGACTCATGGAAAGTAAGAACGGGGAGCTTAGGTTGTGTCAGTAGTTCAACAAGCGGAGTTCGGAGTATTGCTGGATTCACTGGCAGTCAGGGCTCCGGAGGGAGTGTCAATTGGCAATATCGTAGCCATTCCTGAGACATTTTCTCTCGGGATATGTTGTATTCTCTGCAAAAATCATTGACTTGATGGATATTCTCACCACATCTCTTTCAAATCAAACAATGGGGTGGTGTTGGTACAGGTCTTGTTCTCACAAAATGTTCAACTAGCACAGTTGGCAAATGAGCTCCAGCACATTGAAGGAAGTGTGAGTTCCATTTTCTCATCCAGATTGTAGGTTGTCGACCGTAACTGTGGAGGATTTGTCATACTGTGTCAATCTTATTTCCACGTTACCATCTGTGCTTGATGTGTTCCATATGTGCGGGCACTCGATACTCGGTACAATACAAGAGAATATTGCCGAACTGGTGGATGTGATCGGGAAAGTGGCTCCTTGGATGCATCTTAACAAAGTTGAAATTAGATTCGCAATAGGGATCAATTCCATACATTGGGTGTTCTCTTCTACACGATTGTTATCATGGATCCGGTGCCATTCTGATAGAGGTACTGGCTCTATCATTAGAGCTCTCTAATTGTGCAGCTTCAGGCCCAGCTTGTCTGACTTCTCTTGGTTGCATGTATATATGCAAAACGCGAAAAAGATGTCCTTAGGGTGGTGGAACTGCGTCACATATTCTTCATGATAAGCGAGAGTCTCAGGTGTGTGTATTAGGTGGTAGCTTCAGCATGCGGAATTCTGACAGCTAAGACCTATATCGTTTTATATAGGAGATCTGGTCAAGCAGACACATGTAATGTAGGTTAGATATAAAGGAATACTTCTTCGTAGATTGTCAAAGTATTGGTAACAATGTTATAGAAACTTATTATATTGATAAGGTCTCTTCTCCATCCTTGTTGTTTTTGAATACCAGCGAAGATGGTTCAATATTTATATTCCGCCTCTGAGCAATCGTGGTATACATGCTAACTCTATACTACCTAGTTACCTTACTAACAACTCTGCGAACTTCACCTGGGTGCGAACACCTGTAGACCCTGAAGGCTCTCTATCACAACTTTTCACTGTCATGGTCAACTTATCGGTTTGCGCTTGTTTTCTTCCCAAGGGTGTGGAGATTATGTCAGGTGGCAGCTCACCCATTTATCCATTGACTCTAGTGATTTATGAATTATCTTGCCCCGGGGCTTCTCGGTGGTAGTCTAACTCACTCAGCAGAAGATGGCCCCTCATCTTTCGTTCACTCCGTAGAGAATTTAGCATGCGACCACATATCGTATTCCCATTCACCGGCATTATATGACTCGTCCTTGGGATCGCGCTTATGGCGCTTCTTCCTCCGACTCCATCCTGGACCAACATGTCCTTTGTAGATTCTCCCGATCCACTCACTGGGCATTGTTACCCCCTTGATACTTTAAACATCTTTGTAGGTAAGAGGTGTCAAACTTGGGTGAAAATGTCCCGTCACCATCAACCAACTCTCTTGCCTGGGTGTCTTCGCATGTCTGCAACCACATGTGCCGTCGTCCGATTCACCTGCCTCCACTTGTATATGGTGCGCCAAGGTCTCCCCTCATATATCCTGCAAACAAGATCTGGGCGGATGGATGGCCGCGACCTATATGGTGTTATAGGATTTCCAAAGTTACTGGTCTTTGGTGTTGGGATGCAACTACCCAGATGTCTTGTGATGACACGCCGTCGGAACGCCGCGGCCAGAAGTGGGTGTTGTCTTTATTCTTCGAAGTTTGTGTATTTCAAGGTAGGGGAACTTGGCCTCCTCAATCCTTACAGTGACTCTGTGCGCCAAACAGTGTGACTTGGGTGTTGAGCCACAATACTGTAGTCAAGCAGTCACCTGATACAGGTTAACGCATGACTGAAAAGCTTTGCCTGTATTCTATCAGGCTGTCTCAACACCACAGTATGAACTCCCAACAAACATCGCCCGAGATTTCTTATCAGTTTTCCTTGCTACTACAGAACCTCCCTGTTGCCCTTTTTGGTGTCAAAAAATTATGCCTATGGTGGCAACGCTTTTTAGGTATTGTCAAAAGCCCACTAACATACATCTTTTTTGAACACCGCGGAATCCAGTCCATTATATGCTAGAAGTGTCCTTGATGAATAGTATTCAGCATATTTCGCTTGCCAAGATCAGGGGTTAAAACCTTCGCGAGTTCTTGTAGAATATTTTGCCTCTTCTTTATACTAGGAGTTTCATGCGTGTAGCAAGTATGAGCAGCTTCAGGCTCTCAGAATCTATGGATAGGTTTTGGTGTTGGTAGCGGTTATATCTTGTGTAATCTGTAGCAGGGTGGGTGCAAGCTCTCCTTCGTAATTCATCTAGGGGGAGCTTATATATAGGACTCGGGTTAGATTTAATCATGTGTAGTGTAAGGTTTTCCACAAGTGCGGCAATCTACCATGACAGAAGTGGGAAGCATCTCAGGATCTTGGGGTCAGCACAATCCATGGGGGCACCTACTGGCACTGTGTCTTTCAAGGGAGCAAAAATGGGTTCGATTATCCCAGCGCCTGTCAGTATTTATCAGTGTTGGAAGTTTGTCGGCCCTAGAGGATCTTGCGATCTTATGTGGACTTGGCTATAGTTTAAAAAGCAGAATCGCCAGTTATCCAAGTCTGTTATGCATTGTCGACAGAAGATTTCCACTTGTCATACACACCGGCCATGCTTTCTTATCTCCAGAGAAGATTGTGAAACTGGTCGCATCCGACTTCCTAATGGTTGGAACCAGAGTTCCCCCTTATGTGAGTGTTTCCAGTGATATGTTAGGCTATTTTCACATAAAAGAGGCCACACAGCAGTACTCGGGGGTCCTACTACTAGTCAGCCATATGCATTTCTGCACAAGGTCTTTGTCCTCTCTTGTCGTATTCACCACGTCACGGATAGAAAAGGGTATCAAGATACGGTATGTGGTGAAGAAGATATCTTATAGAGCCTAGCATGTTCCAATAGAAGAATGGTAATGTTCATTGATTGTCCTCAACATGTTCATTAGCAAAAGGTATTATATGCGTTGGAAGGGTACAGTGGATCAGACGCTCAAGATACTTAGAATATTAACAATTGCTCTAGATGTGACTTCGGCAGGACGTCAAGTCCTGATGCTATTATCAATCCACACTGGTGGCCTCAATATTCCAACAACATCTACTGGCACCACAAAGCGCATCCGTCCAGATGCTATCAGAGTCTAAACTCCCTCCTCCTGACAATTGGCTTCCTGTACCTCCTGCGTGATGGTGGAATTCAACTGCACGCTAGCGTCCTGAAGCCTATCTGGATGCTACAATTAGATATTTGACCACCCTCTGTATCCATTGCCCTATCAGGCTATAGGCTTCCAATGGTGTCCTAATAGCTTACATGTTGGTCGAGATGGAATTATGAGGGTTCACTTGCACACTGTGGAGTGTGTTGTGATAGTACACATATTCCGAACACCGTACTGGCTACATCGGAAAAGCCTACTTGTCTACTCTTGACGGACTGCTGTCAGCACACTTATTTCAGAAGCCCTCTCACTTGCTTCACTATTAATTTGTATTACAGAGTGTCTTTCTCAAAAGCTGCGCGGCACTGGTGGCTCTAATATCGTGACTATGAACCTCATTCTGATCCTGATATTATTCTATTATTACTAGTCTACTGCAGTGACCAGGACGTTCAGGACACCCTGGCCACAGCAATTCTATGTTTCTGAGCTCTCACTAGCCATTCAACCCAAATTGTACTCACTCCTACACAGATTGGCAAACCAAAATGTAAAGGTATTACATTTCCTTGAAATAAAATTGCCTAAATTCAATGGGTTATACATGCCAAGTGTACAAAAAGTCGTTCTCTGCTATGTGTGCCTCACTTTCCTGCGAGTGATCCAGGATCAACGATACGTGACTGGCAAAACCCGTGGTCATGAGCCACTATTGCAGTAGTTGTAGTATCAGCTTCCTTGGGCTATCTAGCCAAACTGTTAGGTGGTAGCTTCGGCGTGACGTATTCCGACAGCTAGGACCTTAATCGTAATTATATTGGAGCATAGATCGTCGAAGTATTGGTAACAATATAAAAGTGTAGATAACTTATTATATTGATAAGATCTCTTCTCCGTGCTTGTTGTGTCTAGTAGCAACGAAGATGCTTCGATATTTATATTCCGCGTCTGAGCAATCGCGGTATAGATGCTAACTCTATACTAACTAAGTACCTTGCCCGCAACTCTGCGAACTTCACCTGAGTGGGAACACTCGTAGACCCTGAAAACTCTCTACCACACCTTTTGCTCCGATGGCCAACTTATCGGTCTGCCCTTCTGTTATTCCTGAGGGTGTGGAGACCTCGTCAGGTGTCAGCTCATCCGTTTATCCGTTGACAACAATGGTTAAGAATTATCTTGACCCCGTGCTCATCGAGGGTAGTCTAACTAGCTGGACCGAAGATGGGCATTCTTCGTGGGTTGGTTCCGTCGAGAATTCGACACCCGACTGCATGTCGTATTCTGGTCTTCCGGCATTACACGACTTGTCCTCGGGATCGTACCTATGAGCTTCTTTCCTCGGACTCCATCTTTTACCAACTTGTCCTTTGTAGATGCACCCGATCCACTCACTGGGCATAGTTACCTCCTTCATACTCTACACGACTTAGTAGGTACGAGGGGAGTAACTTTCGTGCGAAACGTCCCGTTACGTCCGACCCTCCTTTCTGACTGTCTGTCTTCAAGTGTCTGTAACCTGATGCGCCATCGTCCGATCCACCTGCTTCCACTTGCATAAGGTGTCGAAAGGTCTCCCCTCATATATCCTGCGAACGGGATCCGGTCGGACGGATGGCCGCGACGTATACGGCGTTATAAGATGTGTTGAGTTGATAGTGGTCTTTGGTGTTGGGACGCAACTACCCAGGCGCCCAGTGATGACGCGCCGTCCCAACGCTGGGGCTGGAGGGGGGTGTTATCTTTTTCCTTCGAAGTTGGTGTGCATCAAGGTAGGGTAACTTTGCCCTGTAAATCCTTACAGGGAGTCCGTGCGCCTAACACAAACTGAATCTGAATCTAGCATCGAAGCTGTTGAGCAAAGGACGCCTGGTTGTACTCAAAGGACAGTGCACTTACCAGGGATGCATCATGACTCAGCCGGTGGCACACTAAACACCGCAGTGCTTGTTCAATAGTATCTGTTCCCATACAGTGGCTCATCTTTCATTCTGTTAGGTGGTAGCTTCGGTGTAGGTATTTTGAGAGCTAAGACCTGAATCGTTGTTATATCGGAGAACTCATCAAGAAGACACGAGTAATGTAGGCCATGTATAAATGTTACTTCGGAGTAGATAGTCGAAGTATTGGTAACGATAAAGTGTAGAATCCTATTATATTGATAAGATCTTTTCTCTGTGCTTGTTATGTCTAATGGCAGCAAAGATGCTTCGATATTGATAGTCCGCGTCTGAGCAATCACGGTATACATGCTAACTCTATACTAACTAAGTACTTTGTTCACATTTCTGCGAACTTCACTCGAGTGCGAACACTCGTAGAGCCTGAAAACTCTCTACCACACCTACTCGCTCCCATGGCCAACTTATCAGTCTGCGCTTTCATTATTCCTGATGGGGTGGAGACCAAGTCAGGTGTCAGCCCATTGATTTATCCTTTGAAAGCACTGGTTACGAATTAGCTTGCCTCTGGGGTCAGCGGAGGTAGTCTAACTCGCTAGAGGGAAGGTGGCTATTCTTGTTTGGTTGGTTCCGTCAAGAATTTGGCATGCGGCCGCATGTCGTATTCTAGTCCTCTGGCATTACACGACTTGTCCTTGGGATCGTACCTATGGGCTTTTTCCCTTGGACTCCATCTTTTACCAACCTGTCCTTTGTGGATGCACCCAATCCACTTACTGGGCATAGTTACCTCCTGTATACCCCACACGTCTTGGTTGGTACAAGGGGACTAACCTTTGGGGAAAACGTCCCGTTACCTTCGACGCACTCTTCTGACTGCCTGTCTTTGAGTGTCTGTAACCTTATGCGCCATCGTCCAATTCACCTGCTTCCACTTGCATAAGGTGCCCGGAGGCTATCCCTCATACACCCTGCGAACAGGACCCGGTCAGATGGGCAGCTGCGACGTATATGGTGTCATAGGATGTGTTTCATTGAGGGTCGTCTTTGGTGTTGGGACGCAACTACCCAGGCCAGCCAGTCATGACGCGCCGTCCCAACACCGTGGCTTGACAGAGGTGTTATCTCTATTCTTCGAAGTTCTTGCGTGTTAAGGTAGGGTAACTCAGTTCCAGAAATCCTCATGGGAAGTCCGTGCGCCTAACACGAGCTCCCCTCTTCGAACTGTTTCTCCTCAATAATCTATGTCTATTATACAATCTAACTTCTGTTTCAAGCTCCACATAGTAGGGGTAAAAACCACTGGCGTTTACTTATCCACCAATGGAAAACCTTTCTATGTCACTCGACTGCTTCTGTGCCCAGCCTCTCCGGGCTTTCACTATGACACCTTTCCACCTCTTCCTGCCTGTTTTTCATACCTTCTGGTGGTTCCTAAGTACAGTCACTAGACAAAAGTCTTGGTGATCGCTTAGTCAGCAAGCACTAAGCGAGATACCTGGTCCGACACCCCCCCAGCCCACCACAGTGGAAAATCACGTATGGAGTATCATACTACATGTATTCTTACAGCTTTACTACTAAACTAATATTTTATGTTTAATGCTTCGCTTTGTTCTACCATCGAAATACCATTATCAGCCTTTTGCTAAATACCCCTTTGATACCCGGGCGTGTCTCACTATTCCGCAATCACCAAGACTTTTGTCTAGTGACTGTATTTTCATCCTCAGCGCAGCCATTCCATTTCACAAAATTCTGAAGCTCTTTCATTGGTTTGTTCCTTCCGCGAACCTTTCGCGTATAAGAAATAATCTCACTTTTCACGATTCTTTCTACCTCCCATTCTCGGACCTCAATGTCGTTGGGATCTCATGGGGGTTGTTCGCGATTTGGTCGGTTCGCGGCTCAATAGGGTTCCAACAGGGAAACGTGCAATACCAGATGAATTTTCCATCCTGGCAATATTTGGAACTTGTATGCCCGACTTCCTTTCTCCTCTAAGACTTTGCATGGGCCATACGGTTTTGGACTCAGATTCTTTGATGGTCATTTGGTACGTATATTCTTCGCATTCAACATTACCAAGTCGCTGACCTCGATGCTGGGTTGTTCCATCACTTTTCTATCATAATATTTCTTCATCGATTCTCGTGTATTCTCTAGGGTTTGTTTCGCCTGTTGATATATGTCCTGCATTTAGTGAGCATACATTGTGGTCCCGGGGTTATGAGCTTCTCTCTTGTTCATCTACTCCATCTGTGGGTGAAAACTGTAGTTGGTGAAGAATGGGGTCATCTTGTGTGTGTTGGTTGCCGAGCTGTTATATGCATGTTCAGCTAACGGCAACAGTTGGTACCAGTCATTCTGATCATAATTGACAAATGTCCATAAGTAACCTTCTAGCACTTGGTTGGTTCTTTCGGTTTGTCCATCAGTTTGCGGGTGATACGCCAAGGCCATGCGTCGTTTCACTCCTAGCATTTTCCACAATGATTTACAAAATTCGCTGGAGAACTACGTGTCCATGTCCGATATAATCTCGGTCGGCAATCTATGAAGTTTCCAGACTTCCCGAAGAAAGCTATCCGCAACGTCCTTTGTGGTTGCATTTTCGTGGAGGTGCACAAAATGGGCCATTTTTGTGGACTGGTCTACTCCTACCATTATCTGGGTCTTCCCCTGTGATTCCTGTAGTTGCGTGATGAAGTCCGTCGAAATGGAGCTTCAGGCTGCATAAGGGACTTACAGAGATTGGAGCAGTCCCTATTTTGCATGCCGCGGGAATTTACTATGTGGACATTCGTCGCAGAATCTTACATAGTCTCTGTTACACTGTGGGAGTCCCTTCCAGTAAAGATCCCTCGTTACTATCTCGATTGTTTTTTCTTGTCCGAAGTGTCCCGATAGCAGGGAGTCGTGACAGCCTTGGGCTATCTCTGTTTGTAGGGATTTCTTTTCGGGGATTTATAATCGGTTTTTGTAGTATAGTAACCCATCTTTTTCTGTCCATTCATCTGGCATCTTCCTTCCACTTTCTCTTACCCTGACCAGTTCACTGCCTCGTCCCTGCCACTTCTCATCTTCATTCCCAGCTCCTCTGATCTTATCTAGAAATTAATCATTCAGTATCCGCGTCAGGGCTGCATTGACGTGAGCACTTGATAACATTTCCCTTTGCCTCATTAACCAAGGAAGATAGCCTATATTGGCTGCACTAAAGAATTCGTTGTGGCTGGTGTCTGCATGAAGGAAGCATATTTCCACTGCTTGTTCTTTAGCCGTGACGGTTTGCTTGGGGTTTAGATCGCTTCACCCGAAGCCCAGTTTTCCCCTCTCGGTTATCCCTTGGTTGTCTACTTCCATGGCGTCGGCATCGGCGATTATTTTTATCACGAGTTGAGCTATCGGCTCGCTAGCTTCAAACGAGCAGTCCGCCTGTCCATGATTTCGAAGTATGACCTTGACTTCTCCAGTGTACTCCGCGTCTATTACACCACCGCCCACTGCTGTTCCCATCTTGCTAGCTATACCAGTTCTTGCGGCTCGCATTCCGTAGGTTCCCTCCGGCATTCCTATCGCAATACCCGTTTCCACTATTGTCTGTCCTTTAGCTGGTATTAGTCCGTTTGTCAGGTCCTAAATGGCCGGCCAGGCTGCGAATCGTGATCCTTTTGTCAGAACACTAGGTTTGTCCGAAAGCTTCATTATTGTGAGCCTTGTGGATTCGTGTTTCTCGGGGGCAAGCACTGTCTCTGCACTTCGCTTTTGATGAATTACAGAAATTTGAAAGTGTTCTGTTTTCAAAATTGGCTGTTCAGTGTGATGAGCTCTCTCCTCAGGATGTTACTCCGGCTGTCTGCTTAATGCATCGGGTTTCCTGCCCCTGCTTCCTGGTCTGTAAACTATCTTGAAGCTGTAGTTGGTTACTCCTGTGCCTATCGAATTTGATGTTGATTCCATACTTTTTTTGTTAAAAAGGACTGCGGATTTTGGTGGTCGGTGTATACCGTCACCAGCTCTGCTTCGCCCGTGAGGTATCGTCTCCATTCTCTGAACGCTTCAATTATTACGAGCATCTCTTGATCCTGTATTTCGTAATTTGTGTTAGCACTGTTTAGTTTCAGAGAATGGAATGCCACCGGGTGATGCCACCTTTCTTGGTATTGAGACAATCCACATCCCAGCGCAAAATTGCTGGCGTCTGTCTCCACTGCCGTCCTCCTTCCTGGGCAGAAATGCGATAAAATTGGTGCTGTCGTAAACCTCTTTTTCAACCCCTCAAACGTGTCCTCCTGTTCTTTTCCCCATTGGAAATCTTTTGGGTTGCCTGTTAAAGTCTCGCTTATTGGCTTGCAAACTTTCGAAAAATCTTTGTTCAATCGTCCATAGAAGTTGGCAAATCCAAGGAAGATTAGGACTTCTTTAACCGATCTCAGGTGGGCCCAATTTTGTACACTTTTCACTTTTCTATCACTCATGATGACGCCGTTCATCTTGACAATGTATCCCTGGAATTCAACTTCTTCTTGGTGGAATACCGACTTTGTTAACGAGACTGCCAGGTCATGTTGTTCTAGTCGGTGAAGGACCTGTTGGACCAGCGTGATATGGTCTTCCATGTTTTCTGAGTATATGAGGATATCGTCTAGATAGACGACTACTCTGTGGTCCAAGAAATCTCTGAGGATTTTATTCATCATTGTCTGACAGGTTGCGGGAGCATTTACGAGTCCGAAAGGCATGACCTGATATTCGTACTGTCCGTATCTTGTATCAAAGGATGTTTTATGTTCATCGCCTTTCCTCATTTGAATAAGATGGTATCCATCTTTTAGGTCAAGCTTCGTAAACACTTTGGCTCCAACAACAGGGTCTCGGAGTTCATCCATGAGCGGTAGGCCACATTTATTCAGGATGGTCAGTATATTGAGGTTCCTATAGTCTACGCATAGTCGTAGACTTCCATCCGGTTTGGGGACGAAGAGCATTGGAGCTCCATACGGCGACTCGCTATCCACTATTTTGCCTTGTGCCAGCCTTTTCTTAATGTACTTGTCCAGTTCGTTTACCTGGTGTGCCGACATAGGGTAAATGGTGGCCCATGGCGGTTCTGCCCCTTCTTGAAGATTGATAGTGTGATCGAAGGTCCTTCGAGGTGCCAACCTCTCCCTTTTTTCTCTCCAAACAGCTGCTTGTATTGCTTGTATGGCTTCAGCAGGGCTTCTAATGGTACTCGCCCTGCCTCCTCTCTTCCCATTCTCCCTACATACTGTGCTTCTTCGTTGTAAGCCACAGTTTCATCCCACTCAAACACATCCGCCACTGCTCTATCTTCTATGTGAGCATGGCATTTCGCATCTTGAAAGACACATTTACTTGGATCTGCAATATTTTTAGGGGGAAGTTGGTCATGCCATCACGCGAAAGGGATAATTAGAGCAAATTTTCCTGCTTTCGCGATTTCGCAGGATATCATCCTTGGGTGACCGTTGGCACTGATTTCTAGTAGGACAGGATGGGTATAGAATATTCCTCGAGTAGGCGCGGTCTCGCCATTGAAGGTTGTGATTTTTAATGGTGAATCCCTAGCTTCTGTCTGGATATCTAGCCGTCGTGCTGTATCTTGGTTCATAAGAAATATATTTGAACCAGAATCTAGAACGATGTTTAGCATGTGTTTTCGTGCTCTTGTCTCGATAAATGCCTTCCCTTACGGGCAGGCGTAGTGCTTAGGTTTTTTAATGGGTCTTGAGTTATTGCCTGGGCTGTGATGAAATCTTTTCATTGTAGCGGTTACATGTAACGTGGGGTTTTGTTACTGTGCCTGGGGAGTTTCGGCTCTTTAAGCCTCCTCAGAGAAACTTGTTTATACGAAGAGTCTAACTTTTGAATATCGCGCTGTCCACCACTATCGCTCTTTACCTCCTGCCAAAGAGTCCCCATATTACAGGAGTGGTGGTTCACTAGAGTACCCCTCAAGTTTGCAACTAGGGTGCGCTGCCCTTTAGTGGTGACTTATCCCTCCTGTGAGGCTGTCCCCAGCGAGGAATCCACCGTACCTTCGTCTTGGGCTTTGGCACTACTCCGACTGAGTGGCCTCCTCCGACACCATTCGTCAAGACATTAACCTGGTGCAGCACAGAGGAGCCTGTGGCTTCTCTTTGCCCGGCTGTTGTACCTGGAGAGAAAGTGAGGTTTCCCTGGATTTCGACCCCCCTTCGCGTGTCCAGCAACTCAAGTCTTGTCCTGCAGTATTGTTGTCTTCTCTTTCTCTAGAGTCTTGTCGACCGCTTTCTTCGCTTGTGGCTTTTTAAGACTCCTGTGGTGAGCATAGAGTACCGATTTTTGGTCGTAAAATGGCAATGGCTATCCTTTTCGTTGATTTTATAGCCTTCCCCTGGGATGGCATCACCGACTACGCCGCAGGCTTTTCGTTTCGAGGCGGTAACCTCACTACCCAATCACTCTTGTTGTTGATACCAGGATGACTTTTCACAAAATCTTGTGATCCTCAAAAGCCCAAGCTGGAGGCCGTTGAACCGCTCACTTCGAGCTTTCTCCCTGGCCATCGACGGCCATAGTGGCTACCAGGGGGCGTCGCGTTGGTGCAAATGCGGTCTGTCGTTTGGGCTTTGCTGGCCCTCGGTACATGGCTGATACTTGTACCCACTTTCGACAGTTTTTCCAACTGTGGTGTTTCATTCCACACGGTTTGCATTCATTGTCCGACTTCCGTTTATCAACAACTTTTTGATCGACAACCTTTTGATCGACAACCTTTTGATCGACACCCTTTTGATCGACAACATTTTGATCGACAACCTTGTGATCGAGAACTTTTTGATCGACAACTTTTTGATCGACAACTTTTTGATCGACAACTTTTTGATCGAGAACTTTTTGAATGACGCCCTGGTGGGCTGCTGCCCAAAGCGTATGGTTAACCTCCCCCGCCAGTGCCACTGACTCTCCGTTCTTCACCCTTCTTTCCCCAGCTTTCTTAGCCTTATAGACAGCTTTTGCCTTAGGCGTGTACTGCTTTTTTAGACGCTTTGCGGTCACGGGTGGCTTTGAATCCGCGAACTTTCTTTTTTCGCCGCTTGTTGCGCCGGAGGAACCGCCCCCTCGAAGACCTTTCTGTTGTTTAAAATCCTCTTGTCTGCGGGTAATGGTCCTGACTGCTTCTAACCATTCCCCATCATCGACATAGTCTCTCAATGAGACTCATCGTAATGCATCTTCAGGAATTTGGTCTTCAATTATTTTTCTCCAGGCTATGCCGGTGACCCTTGCATGGATGTTGGGATTTTCCATTTCCGGCAAGAACTTAGCGATATCACGATAATAGTGGACCGATCCCATTTCTGTTAGGGATATTTCCGCTTTATGGGTGGGACCGAAGTGTCGCTATACTTGTTCTGCAAAAACGTGCCAGAACTCAAATCCCTCATGGCTTGTGTAACCTAACTTCCCGGTCATTGGTAGCCGTAGGTTAATGCAACAGGTGCGAGTGCCTTTCCTTCCGTTCCGCTTAGGGCGCACCGGATTCGTTGTGGATCGTGTTCCCACTGCCACCTGTTTCGTCCAAAAGAAATCTGCACATATCAGTAACCACATGGGTATATCTTGCCTTTTTTCGTTTTTGAACACAGCAGGGGGTTCTGCTGGGACTCTCGTGGGTTGTCCCAAAGCGTTGGCCATCACTCGGGAAAACAGGTTAAACTCTTCGTTGTTCTCGGCATGATAGTCTGTCAGGTGGTAGCTTCGGCATGAGGTATTCCGACAGCTGGGACCTGAATCGCTTTATATCAGAGAACTCGCTGAGAATACGGGAGTAATGTAGGCCAGATATAATAATATACTTCGGGGTAGATAGTCAAAGTATTGGTAACGATAAGATAAAAACTTCTTATATTGATAAGATCTCTTCTCTGTGCTTGTTGTGTCTAATGGGAGCGAAGATGCTTCGAGATTTATATTCTGCACCTGAGCAATCGCGGTATACATGCTAATCCTGTACTAACTAAGTATCTTGCTCACACTTCTGTGAACTTCACCTGAGTGCGAACACTCGTCGACCCTGAAAACTCTCGACCACACCTTTTGCTCCCATGGTCAACTTATAGGTCTGCACGACTGTTATTTCTGATGGTGTAGAGACCTCGTCAGGTGTCAGCTCATCCGTTTATCCGTTGACAACAATGGTTACGAATTATCTTACCCTCGTGCTCACCGAGGGTAGTCTAACTCGCTGGACAGAAGATGGCCATTCTTCTTTGGTTGGTTCCCGTCAAGAATTCGACATGCAACTGCATGTTGTATTCTGGTCTTCAGGCATCACACGACTTGTCCTCGGGATCCTACCTATGGGCTTTTTCCCTCGGACCCCATCTTTTACCAACCTCTCCTTTGTGGATGCACCCAATCCACTTACTGGGCATAGTTACCTCCTTCATACTCTACACATATTTGCAGGTACGAGGGGACTAATTTTCGGGCAAAACGTCCCGTCACCTTGGACCCACTCTCCTGACTGTCTGTCTTCAAGTGTCCGTAGCTCTATGCTCCATCGTCCGATTCCCCCGCCTCCACTTGCATAAGGTGCCCGAATGTCCCTCCTCATCTACGCTGCAAACAGGATCCGGACGGATAGACGGCTGTGACCTATACACTGTTATAGGATGCATTCCATTGAGAGTGGACTTTGGTGTTGGGATGCCAGTACTCAGGCGGCCAGTGATGACGCCCCGTGCCAACGCCGGGGCTGGACGGGGGTGTTATCTTTTTCCTTCGAAGTTCATACGTGTCAAAGTAGGGTAACTCTGCCCGGTAAATCCTTACAGGTATTCCGTGCGCCTAACATAGTCGTCCTCTGGCGGTGGGGCGCGTCTCTTGTCCCGTCTTCCTTTCCTACTATTGCCTGGCTTTCTTCCAGACCCTTGACCTTCATCATCCAGATTGTCTCCTCCACCAGGTGCCCCCGCTGCTCCGTGACGTTGTGGTGGCAGTTGTCTTCCTCCACCTGCCCCTGAAGCCTCTGGTGTCGGATGTGACACTTTCCCCTGTGCCTTAACCTGCCCCATCAATTGTTCCACCAGAGCCTTAAGCACCGAGATCTCACCATCTTGGGCTTGTCGAGACTCCTAGTGTTGTTGCCACTCCCGCCTCATGAGATTAATGGCTATCTCATGATTTTCGAGTTCCCGTTTATGTTGCTAGTTAATTGGAACAATCTCTTGGTCCAAGAGTAGGTCTCGGTGCATGGACAGTTCGTCAGTCTCTTGCACCCCTTTGTGGAGCTGGGATATGACTGCCTCGTATCTGGCCTGTCGTTCATCTGTCTCCCCAAGTCGCTCGGCAACTTGGGTGGCGAATCTTTCTTGGACCTTCTGAGATCCCAAGTCCAAGAGTTGGACCTGATCGTGTATTCGGGCTAGGTCTCAACCGATTAACTGGGCCCCGGCTTTTTACTGTGTCCTGACTTTCAACACATCTTGGGCCATTAATAGGATGTTGGTCGGCAGGGAACTGAATGCGAGATGTTGCTTATCTGGACTGACGGTGAGCGATAGGCCAAATCGGCCTAGAATTTGGTCTAGTTGCTCGATTCTGAGGAGCATGAGGGAATCGTGGCTGGGTTCTGGCATTCGTCCGCCTTCTCCTCCTTTTCGCTTTCCATATGTTGCTAGCAAGCCTATTGCCGCGCCAAGGGAGCGTGGTTCCGAGTCGGCCGAATGTGACCTGGTCAGGTGGGTGACGGTTGTCTTCACACTAAGGGCTGAGGCTCGGGACAATTTGTCCGCTCCTTCTTCCTGTTGCTATTCCAGGGTCTGTGACGCTTTGGGGTCAGAAGCCATTTGTATTCGACTACTAAATAGGAAACTTATCTTTTGGTTCCTCCGCACACTTCCGGTATCTCAAAGTCTGGGCTTGAGCGTCTTCTGTCCCTATAGTACCCAACGTACAAGACCTGACCTGTTGCGTCCTCGGGTTCGTAGTAAACAATGTCCTCGCCTTCCCACTGGCGATATAAGGCTGGCAGCTCTTCGGGTGTGATAATGTTTTCTGGGTGTGTCAAGAATGAGTAGGTTTCGTGATCGGGTTCTTGTGTTCCTAGTTCCCTAGTAAAAGTTTGGAAGTAGACTTGTGCTATTGAGGTTGTCCTCCCGGGTCTTGGTTCGAAAAGGGTCTCGGGTTTGGGAGCATAAGTGTCTTTGCCAAACATTTGTCTCGGTAACTATGAGAAATATCAATATACTGTTGGGTGCTAGCTTCGGCGTGAGATATTCCGACAGCTAGGACCTGAATCGTTGTTATATCGGAGAACTCGTCAAGAAGACACGAGTAATGTAGGCTAGGTATAAATGTTACTTCAGTGTAGATAGTCGAAGTATTGGTAACGATAAAATGTAGAATCTAATTATATTGATAAGATCCCTTCTCCGGGCTTGTTATGTCTAATAGCAGCGAAGATGCTGCAATATTTATATTCCGCGTCTGAGCCATCATCGTATACATGCTAACTCTATACTAACTAAGTACCTTGTTCACATTTCTGCGAACTTCACTCGAGTGCGAACACTCATTGACCCTGAAAACCCTCTACCACACCTACTCGCTCCCATGGCAAACTTATCGGTCTGCGCTTCCATTATTCCTCATGGTGGGGAGACCACGTCAGGTATCAGCACGTTCCTTTATCGGTTGACAGCACAGGTTACTAATTATCTTGCCTCCGTGGTCAGCGGAAGTAGTCTAACCCGCTAGACAGAAGATGGCCATTCTTCTTTGGTTGGTTTCATCAAGAATTTGGCATGCAGCCGCATGTCGTATTCTAATCTTCCGGCATTACACGACTTGTCCTCGGGACACTCCCTATGGGCTTTTTCTCTCAGACTCCATCTTTTACCAACCTGTACTTTGTGGATGCCCCCAATCGACTTACTGGGCATAGTTACCTCCTTCATACCTCACAGGTCTCTATGTATACCAGGGGGCTAATCTTCATGGACAACGTCCCGTTACCTTCCATGCACTCTTCCGACTCCGTGTCTTTGAGTTTCTGTAACCTTATCCGCCATCGCCCGACTCACCTGCCCCCACCTGCGTAAGGTGCCCAGAGCTCATCCCCCATATGCCCTGCGAACAGGACCCGGTCGGGCAGCCAGCCATGACGCATACAGTGTTATAGGATGTGTTCAATTCCTAGTGGTGTTTGGTGTTGGGACGCAACTACCCGGGCTGCCAGTGATGATGTGCCATCCCAACGCCGGGGCTGGTGGGGGCTGTTATCCTGATTCTTCGAAGTTCGTGCGCGTCAAAGTAGGGTAACGCTGTCCCAGAATTCCTCACGGGGAGTCCGTGCACCTAACAGATTCTGGGGTGATCGCTGACTGCTGGATAGCTCAAGCGCCAGTTCAGTATCCACTCCGTTATTATTGTCAGCCAACATCAGGAAAATATTTATTCCTGTTCCTGTTCTTAAGATGCACAGGACACAAAGGACGCACAGGACACACAGGACACACAGGACACACAGGACACACAGGACATACAGGACACACAGGATGTAAACTCCTATTCACTCAATATCCTGTTGCATCCTGACAACATACTGCAATGCACTCTACCTCCTGTGCATCCTGACACCTTCAGATCGTAGCCTATGATGTTCCAACCTCTTCTGACACCCCGTTATCATGTCCTGACACTTTCAAACGCTAGGGTATCGTGTCCTGATATCATCCTAGCGTCTGTGGATTGCACCTTCTCTGTCGCGGGATACCTAAACCCTTCCCCTCTTCTGCCTAACCTCCATACTATTGACCAGATGGTTCCAGTGGCCAGGTAATTCTTGTCGGTCCTTTCCGACTTGTGATGCTCCTGCCCACCATCCGGACGCACTGATCACATAGCCACTATTCTCCACCACTTCCTCACACTCTCCCATGTTCTAGATTCATGCTCGATTTTCTAAAATTATCGTGATATTACCTTAATTTATTGCCATCATCCTGACACCCTATACTAATGTATCTACCACTATGTAACTACTGCATATGACCTTTATTACCCAGGTTTCTGCACGCCCCATCAAGAGAAAACAATTTCAATCTACCTACACATACAACCTCCCATTAAGCACCCACTGTGGTATTTGCACCACTGTGCCGGCCCATGGTTTCCACTACCACCCCAAACGCCCGCAGCCCAACTTCTCGGCTCTGACAATCTTCCACGCTGCGCGATCAGTGATTGCTCATTTGAGAGTCAACAGCCACCCCGGCATTGCCAAGACTCCCATGTTTCGACCCAGGATCCTAATCCAGAAACATTAGCTCCAGGTCAATAGACCATTGACTGAGATCCTGTGATGTTTCAGGCTCCTGCGACCAATTTTGACTATTCTCAAGCCGCCCTAGGCCGCTGACTTGGGTGTCAATTGGTGTCTGCGCTAGCAGGGCAGGATGTCCCAGAGTCTGGTTGCCTAGCTGACTGTGCAGTTCTGCATAAAGAGTGTCTTTATCATCTGCAAAGCCCTCTCTCCGCTCCTGCCAGATGTCTTGCCATTTCTCGAGCCTCTTCTAGTGGGCGATCTTCTGCTCAAGGTTTAATACAAATATGTCCTGCATCACCCAGGCGAACCCCAGCCACATGCTCTTCTACCGGCCACAAAGATCTTGTGTTTTTCATGATTAATGGACTGGGTTATCAAAAAACAAGCAATCATTGGGACTCTCCCACCTCCAACTACTTCAGCATTGAAGTTGGGGGCTTTCTTATATACACCTGTTTGCAATGCCCATAGTGAATGGCACAGTATTGCACATGTCAGACAGGCCATCGTACCATGTATGCAGTTCAGAAAATTAGGGTCAGGCATGCCTTGCATTTTGATTTCGTCAAAATAGGTGCCTGATATAGCCTCCGCAATCTGGGGGGCAAGGAACCTGAAGGTTAAGTCCTATATTTGTTTCACGATTAGTCATGTCCACCCAAGTCCAATGGCTGGGACAAACCTCAGATCCATGGGGTGGGCACATGAACCTGTACCATTCTAGCCAATAATCATCACTGCATACAACAGCGGTAGAATTATCTGGCCGCAGATCATATACCTGTCTGATATTATACTTTACATGATACACGAATTGTGCTATCACAGAAGTATGTTTTTGATGGAGCTGTCACAGTCAGTGACAGTCCCTACATCTTATTACCTCCGGCTGAGTCAACTTACCTGCTTCACACTCTCCTCTGATGAATCAATATTCCCAGCATTCAATATCATCTGCAGTGCCTTTCCCCATACCCTATATATCTGGGAGGTCAAAGCAACTGGGTCCGGCAGTGGGTTATCAAAAGCTCTGTACCAGAGCATTAGCGCCATTGGCGGCTCTAATATGGTCTCCTCAGCTCCAGTAACAGTATTCCGCCATAAATCTATAGCAGGCCTGGGCTGCCCCCATCGTGCGATACATAGTTCACCTACCAGACTTGAGGATCTGACACCAGATGTAGTACCACTATAGGTGGCTAGTGGAGACGGATATTCTACGCATGATGACAGATATGTCGGCTGACTGTAAGCACTACCACAGAATATGCATTTACAATTTGCTGGTGTCTGTGTAACAAGCGAGGCCTCCTGTCATCCGGAGGTGATGTAGATTCGCACCCCGGGTCGCAGACAGTGAAACTCTCTGCGTGACACCGGCAGCGTATGACCTGGTCCTGATGTTGTTCCCTCGGAAACTTTGGAGGCATCAACATCCATCTGTCTCCAATCCAGTTTCATCATCATTCCTTGGGTTGTGGTATTCATCACTGTTACCATAGCTTAAATGAACAATTTCCAAATGGCCTTGCAGGTCGGGCTCCGTCTGGGGTTAGATATTCACCAAGGTTTGTATTGTTGTTATTCGCGGAAGCTTGGGTGGTCTTGCTAGAACCCAGGTCTCACCCAGCTGTATTATTGGGTCCGAGGCGATGTCTGGTCCGTCAAGTGCGTCTGGGAGTTCCCAGGTTCGTCTGGCTGCATTTTCAATCCTGATCCAATTCGGCGGTATACGATATTGTGCATACACGCGTTCATATTCAAGTTGCCAACTCTAGGCCTTGGCTGACAGGATGCCGTGGTATCTGGTACAAAGTTGCTTCTATGCCTGCTCTGATTACATACTCCAGTTGTTGGCCGACTGCTTGAATTTGCCCATGGTTGGGCATACATCCTGGAATACTGGATTATCAAAGGTTAGCCAAAACAGAAGGCTGATTTTTGGGAGAGAAGAAATTAGTTCAACATATATCAAGTCTTGTGAGAAGGAGTAGTTTGTATGAGTTTCTAGTTTTTGATAGAATGAGGTAGGTCTTAACGTATTTGACCTAGTGTTGGGAAACTCCCTAGTTATGGGACACACAATGAAACGTCACTACTCAATTGAAAAACTGTTGTAACTCAGACAATATTACATCATATGAGCTACAAATTGGTATGCAAATAGCCAGTCTCCATCCCAATATCCGCTATCAGATTTCTATTGATTGAACTAATACAGCTATGTCTATCAGTTAATATATACCAAGAGTGATAATTAATGATTGACTTACAAGGTCAAGGTTTTTGAGAAGAGAAAAAATTGTAAAATTATTCTACTGCCTGGCACGGGTAGAGGAGGTTCTGGATCGCAATTGCCAAGTGGTAGCCAGTTGATTGGAGCTCTTTTGAAGTTGAGTCGTTCGATTTGGTGAAACTGAATATTAACTGAATAGACAACTTACTTTATTAGTGGCTTGATATGGTTGATTATCAACCATTTCGTCATCACTGCTACTCTCAGAGTCGTGCTCATTAGAGCTAGATGTGATAGCCTCTTCAGCATGGTTGAGGTGTGTCTTTTTTCTTTGGTTGGTCTTAGATTGTATCTTTCTCCTAACTTGAACTTTGGTCTTCTTACGCCTTGCTGCAGTTTAAGCCTTTTTCTTATCAAGTTCCATGCACTTATGATATAGCTTAGCCAAGTGCTTGGAGCTTAGTAGAAGTCCACCAGGTAGTTGCCTTCTATCAGCTTTGGCTGGCTTTGCTAATTGGTGTACTGTTGCAACCTCTTCCTCAGCAATAACCCCTGCAGCATTGATACCACGAGCTCCTCTGATACACCAGGTCAAGAGGCTCTTAAGAGCTTTATTAGCAGGAGTTTCCTCTATTTGCTGATTATTCAGTTCAATACGATCAAGCTCAGGGGCTCCAACTACGTTTCCTGCTGATAGACGAAGACCGGGTCGTCTGGTGGCCAAAGGAGTCTTTGGAACCATATTTGCCTGTAAGATAGGATCTCTGAGGATACAATTTCTCTTGAAAGAGATCAGCCCAGAGGCACGCCAGGCTGACCTGATTGTCTCTGGCTGAAAGGTCTTCTGCCTTGCTCTCTGAAGCATGGGAAAGATGTCCCCCTTCTTAATCGTACCATGAGGGCCTTGCTGACTTACACGATCTTCCAGCTCTTGCTTGTAATAGGTTGTAAGTGGGCTGAAGATGCCAACATCGAGGGGTTGGAGAACATGAGTCGAATGGGAGGGAAGACAAAGAAGATGCATATTGTGGTCGATAGCATACTTGATGAACTCGTAATTCTCTACATGTGTTGAATGACAATCCAACGCAAGAATACGATGATGGTTGATACCATTCATAGGCCGAGTTCTTGGTTCGAATACTTCCTGAAACCACTGAAAGGTAATATCAGTGTTGGTGTACCCTTTTGGGGAAGTGGCAAAGAAAGCATCTTCCTTCTCTTCAATATCAATATTCGTATGGTGTCCCATCAAGTGAGCATTTGCCTTAAAGATAATGAGCGGAGGCAAGACTTTGGCTCCGCCTGAGATCGCTTCCATAATAGTAACCCAATCGCGACCACCATCCTGGATGATGCTTGGATTTCTGCGTGAGGCACGGTAAATTGGGGTACCTGCTCCTCCCAATCCAATAGCAAATCCCTTTTCGTCTGTATTCCAAGTGTCCTCATCCTTGACATGGAACTTGCACCGAATGTGATAAAAGCGATCAAGATGCATCTTAAAGTAATTCAGGTCTGTGGCCAGAGCCCTCTCTCTGTCTAAACACCTTCCTACTTTGGCATCTGAATCAGGATGACGACCCACAAAGTGGCTAAGCCAATGCTTTTCAACTTGGTGTCTCGAATTCCATGCACGAAGGAGACTCTGAACCATTTGATAGACATGTCGGCGGCGAGTTGGAAATCCATAGTCATCCCACTTCTTAATCCATACACTCAATGCCTCCTCCTCCGAGATAGAGAGAAGCTGCTGGGTTTGGTGAGCTGCCTTGGCTGGTATTGAATGTTGTGAGATTCGATTATGAAGGGTGGATTTTGGTACTTCAAACATGAGAGACAATTGGCAAAGCCAAAGGTTGGCATCAGCCTCATGAGCCTTCAAGGCTGCTTGAAGACGCATCTTCTTTGTATCCTTAGGAGAAGGCATTGGTGATTGTATGATATTCGTGATGGTCTTTGATAAGGGTTGTTGCTTCGTATTTTGTATGAGAGAAGTGTATATAGCGGAGAACAGAAATGGCGGAAACTTGAAATCAACGACTCTAATTCAATAAGAGACAACCTCTCACACAGCCTTAGGGTATTAATAAATAGACCTTAAGGAATGTCCTGATAGTAAAATATTTCCAACTTTACTTATTTTACTTTGTCATTTTTATCATCAATGTTCTTGTTGCAAATTATGTATCTATCAGTATTTTAGGCCAAAAACTAATATTAAGATACAGGAATGAGGAAATATCTTTTCATAGGCTAGAACTAGAGATCATCATCTACATTCTCCTTGAGTATTAAATTATTTTGTCTCCAACTGGATCTGTTGTTTACATTTTGATTTCACTGGTCAGATTTTAAGAGCTGTCCCATAACTAGGGAGTGTCCCAACACTAGGTCAAATACGTTATAGGCGAGGACCACCGGGGGGGTGCATCATATACTATCACTCGGTATTGAATACAAATACCGTAAGAACTCGAATAGAAGAAAAATGTGCTAGGACGTTGGAGTTGCCTCTCCTAGTAAGGCGCTTCGTATATTGCTTTTCTTTTGTCTCAACTGGGGGGTGAGTTTGCGGTGTTTCCCCCTCGCGTTGCTCAGAAAGGAAACTCCAACATCCTAGCACATTTTTCTTCTATTCAAGATCTTACGGTATGCTCAGGCACAAAAGGGTTTTCTGAATATTCAACAATGTGTCCGTGATTCTTCTAGTCTCAGCACTGGAAGCCGGCAAGACTTCAGGCTTAAAGATTTGGACGAAATGGGGGCATTCCTAAGATGGGGTACTAGCCATAAAAAGGATCGCTTAGCGACAATAATTCTAGCGCGACACAGGCCACACTGCAAGCGGAAGATAAATATGCAACCTCATCTCCATCAGACCATGTCACAAATCGTGACTAAGCAAGGCAGATCTCACATGGCTAATACTTATTAGTCTTGAGGTATGTTGGATTCCACATTATGACGTCGCTTGACTCATAGTTCTCACAGGACTACACACTTGCGAGTCATGGTTATATTATGATTGGTTGATTGTTTCATGACTCACGATTGTGATGTCATACGATGTAATGACATTCGCACAGGACTCACATTATGAGTCATGGGTTTCACGCAGGTGACTCATTTAAACACATGATTTGGTTTGTATGTTATGATTTGTTAACGGTATATTGCGTAGTGACTCATATGAGTCATCTGATGGATCTCACGCTATGACTCATGATGAGTCATAGAGGTTATGTTACACGATGTGATGAGTCACCAGGGCTAGGGTTGTGACAAGATACCTATAAAAAGGGGCTTGGTATCGACCAAGAGATAGACACGATCCCCTACCCCGTCTGGAAAAGAGTCCACCTCGCAGTCTCACGGCTACTCACGGACCTCTTAGGTCCCCTCCTGAAGTTCGGCTATCACCCGGTCTCAATGAAGAAGGCGAATGGTATAGTGCTGGATAAACCTGGCAAACCGTCCTACGACTCACCTGCTTCGTTCAGAGTCATCGTCCGGCTACAGACTGTCTCCAAGATCCTTGAGAGGGTTGTCGCCTCCTGCCTTTCCCTGACTGCCAGGACGCTGAAGCTTGTTCATAGCAACCAGTGTCGCTCCCTCCGCGCCCTTTCGTCATTTGACGTAGCAATCTCCTTGGTAGACACAGTCAGGACCGTTCAACGCCCCGGCCTTAGAGTCTCCACCCTTTTCCTCGACATCAAAGGCGGGTTTGATAACGTTAATGCCTCCATCCTGTTCTCATCCCTCAAAAAAGCAGAGGTTCCCCACTACATGGTATCCTGGATTGGCTCCTTCCTCTCTCAGAGGACCTGCCGCCTGTTGTTCCAATGATTCCCCAAAACCTTCTCTCCTGTCCAAGTGGGCACTCCACAAGGCTCCCCGATATCTCCTCTACTATTCGTCATATATGTGGCGTCTCTACACATTCAGATCCCAAAAGGCCTGTCCTTATCATACGTGGATGACTTTGCTCTGTCGGCGGCATCCACATCTTACAGGGCGAACATCAGAAGACTACAAAGGGCATTCGGGCGAATAAGGGCCCGTGCAAGTGCTCGAGAGGTAGGCTTTAGTGTCCCCAAAACCGAACACATTCATTGGAGGACCCCTCTCTAGAGGGATCCCCCTGGGTCCCCAGCCCCTCCTCCGAGATGCCTGGATGGCCTGGTATTCCCCCCTCTCCCCTGCGTCAGGTGGCTCGGGTACTGGTTTACATCCAACCTGGCATCGTCGACACACTTTTCCAAGAGAGTAGGAGTGGCCCAAGGAGCCTTTGCAACCGTCAAAAGACTCTCACCGGTTGGCTCAGGCCTCTCCCCCCATCTCGCACATCGTTTAGCGATATCCCTGCTCCTCCCTACCCTCCTGTATGGTGCCGACCTCATGGTCCCCAGGAGGGGAATGCTCACGAAGATGGACATCTACTGGCGCCAAGTCCAACGCTGGGTCTCGAATTGCTACAGATCAACCACAATACTGATCCTAGCAGCAGAAGCCTGCATTCCTCCTCTGCTGGCCATTGTCCCGCACAAGCGCCCGATGGCTAGCCTCAAACTGATTTGCGCCGCACCCACGGTCAACCCTGCAGCTGGCCGACTCTGCCCGACCTTTCCCTCCCTACTCAAGTATAGGGCCCCAGATTGGCATAGGGGACTCTGCACCCGCCTCGCCCCCAATGTAATGACCCTCTTGTGGAAGACCAACCGCCCGCACTCAAAAGTCAGATGCTAGCTCCCCGTGGACAAGCTTGCCAACCTAGCGCGCCCTAGACTTGGTACCGTGTCCTTGGCCGCCCTAGCAAGGGCTGACCTCCTCCCGGAGGGTCCCTCACTCCCGTCGCACGACACCATGAAGAATGTATAGAGAGCCCTGAAAGGACGAACAAGACTCCTACTACTAGAAGAATGGAGGCGGCTGGCACCGCCCCCCTCATACTACACCTTCCCATTGTCCTTGACCCCCCATGCGTTTATGGGACTGGGCAAGTTGATGGCCAGTCGTATCAACCAGATGAGAGGCCAGAAGAGCTATCTCGCCACCCACCCCTCATGGTCAAGGGTAGATGAACCCAGACACTGCACTAGATGCGGTGAAGAGGAAGAAACCTTCAGCCATGCCATACTCCGCTGCCAGTCAACATCCTACCACAGGGATCGCCTCCTCCAAGGCCTCTCTGACGTGGGCCCTGACTCCCCCGTCTGGTCCGATAAAGAACATCGGCTACCCCTGGCAGCCTCCATACGGGCCACAGGCACCGACTATCCCCCTGACATGTTCCCCTCCCTCCCCCCGTCGCCAGCCTCAATGGTCTTCCCCTCCTCCACGCCCAGAATCCCGAATGGGCTGCTTTCTTCATCCCCTCCCCGTCCTCTTTAGGTTTTCTCCTGTGATGGGTTTATTTTTCCGTACCGAAGTGAGCTGGAATTAGGATTTCTCATAATTATCGTGTAATTTGTTAGCTGTGAGATGGCGATGTGTCGAGTCCTTGACAAAATTTGGAGATGGTTTTATAATTTTCGTTTGTTTTTTGGTTGATTGAGATTAAGGTTTTCTTTACGCCATAGCTAGCGCTGCATGCGAGTTCTTGTACCTTAACAATGAATCCATAATTTAAAAAAACAAATAAGAGAAAAAAAAAGAAAAAGGAAAGTCGACCAAGAGATAGCACGAACCATCTCCTCTCCACCTCCGGCGATTGAAATCCCAACACCACGAGAAATCATCGTCACTTTCCCGCGCCCACCTCTCTTCTCCCAGCATGGACACTGCCTAGGGGTTGACGTTAAGCCATCGTCCCTCCTCTTCTGAGGCCTGTCTGCCTCCCCTCCTTGGGGGTCTTGTTCTCGTTCGTTGTTGACTCGCTCATGATCGGTTCTCCCCCTTACCCCGCATTTGCTTTGCACCTTGCTTAGCATTTTGCACAGTGGCAAAGATTCTCGCTTCGTTCGCGGTCGGCGTTACGGTGTCGGACTCTCGGTCGAAGTAGGCCTCGGCTCGCTGGGCTTGTAGCTCTGATGGGGAAAGCCTCGGTTATTAACATCTCGGTCCCGCCTCAGTTTTGTCCTCGTCCCAAAAGCCCTTGCTATGGCCTGTTTGTCGGTTGTGGCTAGACTGCTCGCGGCCCTTCCTTCTCCCTCCTCCCGGTTCTTTCCGCTTGCACGGTTACTGCTACAGCAGCTGGCACCTTACTACCTCCTCATCCTCCCCCATCGTTAGTCCACTCCTCGGTTAAGCCCAGTCATGGTACTGCACTACCTCCGTGCCTGGTGGCCAAAGCCTTGGATCGATGTAATTACCTGCGCGACTGTACGTTTATGGTTACAAATGTCGGCCCACAAGTTGAGTGGTTTTCTCTCGTAACGGCGATCACACAGCGTCCCCCTAGGGCCCTATCGGGCCTTCAGAACCCAATCCTTTCCTTTGTCTTTAGGGGAGCCTGCGGAAGGGTTTGGGCCTCTCACCTGTAGGTCTCGATGAATTATTTCCTTACGTGTCTGAGGTATTATTGTCTTAGGTGCTAGGCACGGGGGATTTTCCTATGGATTCGGGGTGTTTGATTTTTCCCATGAAGAGCTGAAGCGGGCAGTTGTTTGGGATTAAGGTTTTCTTTACGCCATATCTCACGATGCATGCGAGTTCTTGTACGTTAACAAGTAATACCTGATTTAAAAAAGAAAAAAAGAAAAAAAGAAAAAAAGAAAAAAAGAAAAAAAGAAAAAAAGTCGACCAAGAGATAGCACTCTCCGCGCCCGCTAATTTCCTGCCCCTACATTTTACAACACCTTGTGGTATAGGGCACGATCGCCCCCGTCCCCTTACTTTCGCAACTCGCTTAGGCTTCGCGTCCCTGAGCTCCCCCACCATGGGCCAGCCTAGTTCGCCCCACTCTTTTGCCCTGATGGAGGATCTCCCTTCTGCCACCTCGTCCGTTGTGGCCTTCGAACCTGCAGATCGTCACCTCAGGTTCTTCCTCATCAAAACCCGTGAACTCACAGGTCTCTCCCACGAACAGCTCCCTGTCCCCTCCCTTGGTGAAGTGGCTGATATCACCTTAGCCGAGAGTACCATCTTACCACTCCTTTGCTCAATGACCAACGCCATGGCTGCCACACTCAAAGCCATGGAGGAGCTCCCCCTCCAAACAAGCGACCTCGAGGCCCGTGTCCCCAACTCCTTACCTGAAGGCATAGACCACTCAGTTCAACTTAACCAGATCCAGTCAAGCCTGCGTGACCTGTAACATAGGGTAGCCCACCTCCCCCTGCACTGAGGGCACACCCCCAAGCCCAATCATCCTGCCCATGCCCCTCCGCAGTTCCCAGCCCCCAATCCCCCCCAGCCAGATGGGCTCCTCCACATCCCCCCTAAGGCCCCACCCCATCGTTTGCAGCGATCGTGGGTGGCACCAGCAAGTTCGACGAAGCGGCCCGTGAAAACATGGCCGCTCGAAAGAACAGAGGAAAGAAAAAGTCATCTGACAACACCTCGGCAACGAAAGTCGCAGAAGCTGTTAAGAAGGCCTCTCCCCCAAAGGCCCCAACCCCGCTTGCAAGTGCTGCAAGAAGATTTTTGGCCCCTCACTCGTCCCCAGAACCTCACCCCGACGCTGCTGACATAAAAGCCCAGCTGCCGGACTTGGCCGCCGCTGTCCTCAGACAAGCCAACTGTTCCCTCCCCAACTCCCTCAAAGCCATCATCAACGATAGAGGCTCAGTTACCTTAATTGTGGTTGACACCTCAGTCCCGGCTGCCTGATACGCCCCGTTCTTTGATGCTCTCACAACCAAACTCAACTTGTCCTTCCCGGTCGGTAAAAACCCCTGGCTCCCCTTTAGACTTGCTCCCACCTCGGTCCAACTAGCTATGCACTCCCTCCCTGTCAACTATATGCCCCACCAAGATGAAGACCGGTTCAACTACCTCTCAGACTCTATCCTCAACTCCAAGGATGTCACGATCTCCGCGGCCCGCTTCCTCAACCCGAACCGTCAATCCCGTATGGAAAAGCGGGCCTATTCGGTGGTTGTCAACGTCGAGCCTGATGCCGTCCAAACTATGCTCCCGTCCATCTATATCTTTGGCAACACCAGGACCGTTGAGAAAGCCTACTCGTCCTCCCCCGTCACCCAGTGCCAGAAGTGCTGGAAATACGGCCACATCAAACCACTCTGGAAGGCAGAGGCCGTCACGTGCCCTTTATGCTCCCTCCAGCACACCAAAGCTGAACCTGGCTGCCCCAATCCTTTGTGCCCAAGCGGAGGCAACCTCAAAGCCATCCTCAACTGCTGCCTGGCCTCCCCGGCAAGATGCTGCAACTGTGGCAAAGCCTACTCAGCTAGAACCAGAGACTGCAGCGAGCGCCCCCCCTCACCAAATGCACGCCCCGCCCCGACCCACCAAGTAGGCCCGGTTGAGACAGATCCTGACCAGATGGACGTTCAACCCGATGCGACTCACGGAGACCCACCCCAGCAGCCTGCACAAGGGTCCAACACCCAGCCTCAAGGCCTCCTCCTTCCGTTCCAGGAAGAAACCCCCAGAGCCACCCGCACCCCACTAGCAGCTCCGCCGGCAATGTCAAGATCAGCTTCCAAGGGCCGCCCCCCCCCCCGCGAGGGGCCGGCCAGTCCCTCACCATCCACCCGCCCTCCGACAGGCTCCGCCTGGTAAGATGTCGCACAATAGCGAAGCTTCGCCTCCAGGACCAGGCCCTTGACACGTTCTTTCCATTGTTCAACTCAACTGCCTCGGGAGCTGGGATGTGTTTGTTTCTTTATTTAGTTCCTTTGCTTCCGGAAGACCTCCCCCATTGATTGTTTGCCTTCAAGACCCTCCGGTCTGGAGGAATCGTTTACCTTTTTTTGCTGGCTTCAACTTGTTTGCCCCCTTGATTCCCAATCGCCGCCCTCGGGTAGCCTTTTATGCCTTTAGGTCACTTATGGACATGGCCACCATCACCCCAATCTTCTCAAGCAGGTCCGACCATGCTACTCTGGAAATATCCGCCCACTTCCTGTTCAGCATAAAAGCCGAAAAATTCCACATAGTCAACTGTTACAGCATGTGGGGCTCAACAGCCATAGAAAGGACAGTCTCTCCAACCCTCGCTCTTCCAAGCACGGCCTTCCCTACCCTGGTAGTGGGAGACTTCAACATTCACCACCCCTCGGCAGACCCGATTAGAAGACACAACTCCTCCGAACTCAAGGCTCCCTTCCCATACTTCTCAAGGGCCGCTGAGCTTGGATACACACTTCTGAACACCCCGGGGGTATACACTCGATTCCCACTCCAAGGATTATCCAGACCGTCAGTCCTGGACCTTGCGTTCGCATCCTCCTCCCTAGTACCCTTCTTCCAAGACTGGTCGACTGATCTACCCTCGACCGGCTCTGATCATGTCACCATCACCATCAAGATTGCTCACCCCATTAGAGTGCCACCGCCCCCTGCCCCAAACTGGGTCAGAACTGACTGGCCTACCCTAGAACCACTACTCAAAGAGGTCATAATCCCCCCCCCTCCCAATCTCCCTACCAGATACTCGCTGGAAAAGTGGTTCGATTCAAACCTAAACACCCTAGTTGCGCTGCTTAAAGCCCACACTCCGCTCCGGCGCCCATCAATCAGGGCCAAGCCATGCTGGTCCACGCTACTGACAACACTGCGGAAAGATTTCCACACATCCGCCTGGAAGGCCCGGGCCCCAAACGATCCACAAGACAGGGCGGTGGCCAGACTCTCTAAGCAAGGGTACTTCAAGTCAATTAAAGCCGCTAAGGCCCAACACTGGAAGTCCTTTCTGGCAGACGCCACACCCCGGAACATATGGACGGCCAAGAAATTTGCCCTCGGCAGAGTCACCCCCAGGTTCCCTAACCTCACAGGTGTCACCTCCCCTGAGGAGGTCAACAACACCCTACTCGCTCACTTCTTCCCACCAAAACCGTTACTAGTCGGACCCTCAATTCTTAGGCCCCACAAAGGGTGCGACCCCCTCCTCCCTAGTGAGATTTCGGCCGCTCTGCGAAAGTGCTCCTCTTCCTCTGCTCCGGGACCGGATACGATCCCCTACTCCGTATGGACAAGGGTCCACCTTACCGCACACAGACTACTGACAGTCATCCTAGGCCCCCTCCTTAAATTCCGCTACCATCCAGTCTCCATGAACAAGGCCAGCGGCATTGTGCTCGAGAGGCTGGGCAAGGCCACCTATGATTCTCACACATCCTTTAGGGTCATCGTCCTCCTTCAGACAGTCTCCAAGATCATGGAAAGGGTTGTTGCCTCCTGCCTGTCTCTAATCGCCAGATCGATGAACCTGGTACATCACAACCAGTGTGGCTCCCTCCCCGCTCTGTCATCTTTCAATGCTGCCATCTCGCTAGTAGACACAGTCCGGACTCTCCAACGCCCTGGCCTCAAGGTCTCTACCCTCCTCCTAGACATCAAAGGAGGCTTTGACAATGTTAACACCTCAATCCTATGCTCCTCCCTCAAGAAAGCGGGAGTCCCTCACTACATGGTCGCTTGGATAGGCTCATTCCTTTCCCAAAGAACCTGCCGCCTACTGTTTCAAGGATCACCTAAGACCTTGTCCTCAGTCCAAGTGGGCACCCTCCAAGGCTCCCTGATATCCCCCCTATTGTTCGTCATATATCTCACATCTCTCCACATTGACCTCCCGAGAGGCCTCTCCCTCTCATATGTTGATGACGTCGCACTGTCAGCAGCATACATATCTTATAGAGAGCCTGTGCGCAGATCGGAGCCCCTGATAGGGGTCTTGACGTAGGCTTTAGCGTCCACAAGACTGAACTTATCCATTGGAGGACTCCTCTTCAAACAGACCCTGAGGGGGCTCCCTCCCCACGTCCAATATGCCTAAATGGCCAGATCATTTCCCCCCTTCCCTGCCTTAGATGGCTTGGGCACTGGTTCACCCCTAACATTGCCTCCTCAGCACACTTTTCCAAGAGGCTGAGCCTAGCTGAAGGGGCCTTCACCACTGTCAAGAGGCTCTGCCCTCCGGAATCGGGCCTATCTTGTTAGCTGGTAGCTTCGCCGTGAGGTATTCCCACAGCTAGGACCTTAATCGTAATTATATCGGAGAACTCGTTAAGAAGACACGAGTAATGTAAGCTAGATATAATGGTCACTTCGGTATAGGTGATCAAAGTATTGGTAACGATATAAAAGTGTAGATAACTTATTATATTGATAAGATCTCATCTCCGTGCTTGTTGTGTGTAATAGCAACGAAGATGCTTCAATATTTATATTCCGCGTCTGAGCAATCGCGGTATACATGCTAACTCTATACTAACTAAGTACCTTGCCCGCATCTCTGCGAACTTCACCTGGGTGCGAACACTCGTAGACCATGAAAACTCTCTACCACACCTTTTGTGCTCCCATGGCCAAATTATCGGTTTGCGCTTTCATTATTCCTGATGGTGTGGAAACCACGTCAGGTGTCAGCTCATCCGTTTATCCGTTGACAACGATGGGTACGAGTTATCTTGCCCTCGTGCTCGTTGAAGGTAGTCTAACTCGCTGGACAGAAGATGGCCAATCTTCTTTGGTTGGTTCCGTCGAGAATTCGCTATGCAACTGCATGTTGTATTCTTGTCTTCCGGCATTACACAACTTGTCCTTGGGATCGTACCTATAGGTTTTTTCCCTCGGACTCTATCTTTTACCAACTTGTCCTTTGTGGATGCACCCGATCCACTTACTGGGCATAGTTACATCCTTCATACTCTACAAGTCTTTGTAAGTACGTGGGGACTAACTTTCGTGGAAAACGTCCCGTTACCTTTATCCCACTATTCCGACAGTCTGTCCTCAAGTTTCTGAAACCTTATGCGCCGTTGTCCAATTCACCTACCTCCACTTGCCTAAGGTGCCCGGAGGTCTCCCCCCATATATCCTGTGAACAGGATCCGGTCGGAGGAACGGCCGCGACGTATACGGTGTTATAAGATGTGTTCCGTTGATAGTGGTCTTTGGTGTTGGGACGCAACTACCCAGGCCGCCAGTGATGACGCGCCGTCCCAACGCCGGGGCTGGAGGGGGGTGTTATGATTTTCCTTCGAAGTTGGTGTGCATCAAGGCAGGGTAACCTTGCCCTATAAATCCTTACGGGGAGTCCGTGCGCCTAACATATCTCTTCACCTCTCTCACCACCTGGCAATATCGCTCCTACTCCCCACCCTCTTGTACCGGGCTGACATCATGGTCCCCAGCAAAGGCATGCTCGCCAAGATGGATGTCTACTGGCGACAGGTCCAATGCTGGGTGTCGAACTGCTTTAGATCAACTCCTATACCCATACTATCGGCGGAAGCTTGCATTCCTCCGCTCCAAGCCATTATCCCACCCAAGTGTCGCTTGGCCGCATTAAGGCTAGTCTGCGCTGCACCCACGATCAACCCTGCGGCAGGACGTCTCTGCCCATCTTTCCCCTCCCTCCCCAAGCACTGAGTCCCGGACTCACACAGGGGCCGCTGCACCCGCCTCGCCCCCAATGTAATGCAACTCTCCAGGAAGACGAATCGCCCCCCCTCGAAAGTCATGTCCCATCTCCCCGTAGATGAACTCGCCAACCTGGCACTCCCCATTCTCGGATCCCTCTCCTTTGCACCCCTCGCCAACCCTGCACTTCTCTCTGAGCAAGCAACTCTCCCTCCTCATGACACGATGACGAACGCCTACAAACCCCTCAAGGGCAGAACAAGACTCTTACTCCTGGAGGAGTGGAGACGAATGGCACCGCCCCCTTCATACTACACCTTTCCGCTGTCACTGATCCCCCACCCCTTCAGGGGGTTGGGCAAGTTCAAGGCCGGCCGCATCCACCAGATGAGAGCACAGAAGAGCTACCTCGCCTGCCACCCCTCATGGTCAAGGTTAGACGATCCCAAACACTGCCCTAGGTGAGGTGAACAGGAGGAAAACTTCAGCCATGCCATACTCCGCTGCCAGTCGACGTCCTTCCATAGGGAACGCTTCCTCCAAGGTATCACTAGTGTCGGACCCGACACCCCCCTCTGGACCAGCAAAAACTTACTCCTGCCCCTGGCTGCATTCATCAGAGCAACCGCGACCAACTACCCGCCCAATATGTTTCCGTCCTTTCCCCCCTCACCAACCACCATGGTCTTTCCGTCCTCCCCAATTTTGCGCCCCCTGGGCCTTTTTTCCTCCGCCCCGATACAAGCTGTCTAGGCTTTCCCCTGTGGTGGCTGATGGTAAATTTATTTTCCCAGTAGAGGTTTGTTATGAGCCTTTATGATTATCCTTCCATTTGTTAGCCGTGAGATGGTGATGTGTCGAGTACTTGACACGAGTTTGAGATGACCTTATTCTTACGTTTGTTTTTTGGTTTTTTGACCATGAGGTTTTGTTTACGCCATAACTAGCGCTGCATGCGAGTTCTTGTACCGTAACAATGAATACATGATATAAAGAAAAAAGTAAAAAAAAAGAAGTCGAACAAGAGATAGCACGAGCCATCTCCTCTCCACATCCGGCGATTGAAATCTCAACACCCCAAGAAATCATCGTCACCTTTCCCCACCCACCTCTCTTCCCCCACGATGGCTACTGCCTAGGGGTTCACGTTAAGCCACCTTCCGTCCTCTTCTGAGGGCTGTCGGCCTCCCCTCCGTGGGGTTCTCGTTCTGGTTCATTGTTGAATCGCTCATGATGTTCGGTTCTCCCCCTTACACAGCATTTGCTTTGCACCCTTAGCATTTTGCACGGTCGGAAAGCTTCTCGCTTCGTTCACGATCGGTGTTCCGGTGTCGGACTCTCGGTCAAAGTAGGCCTCGGCTCGCTGGGCTTGTAGCTCTGATGGGGAAAGCCTCGGTTAGTGACATCTTGGTCCTGCCTCAGTTTTGTCCTCGTCCCAAAAGCCCTTGCTATGGCCTGTTTGTCAGTTGTGGCTAGCCTGCTCGCGATCCTTCCTTCTCCCTCCTCCCGGTTCTGTCCGCTTGCACGGTCACTGCTACAGCAGCTGGCACCTGACTACCTCCTTATCCTCCCTGATCATTCGTCCACTCCTCGGTTACGCCCAGTCATGGTACTGCACTACCTCCGTGCCTGGTGTCCAAAGCCTTGGATCGATGTAATTACCGGCGCGACTGTATGTTTATGGTTACAAATGTCGGCCCACAAATTGAGTGGTTTTCTCTCGTAACGACGATCACACATCCTCCCCCTAGGGCCCTATCGGGCCTTCGCAAACCAATCCTTTCCTTTGTCTTTAGGGGAGCCTGCCGAAGGGTTTGGGTCTCTCTCCTGTACATCTCTATGAATTATTTCCTTAGGTGTCTGAGGTATTATTGTCTTAGGTGCTAGGCGAGGGAGATATTTCCTATGGATTCGGGGTGTTTGATTGTTCCCATGAAGAGGTGAAGCAGGCGGTTGTTGGAATTAAGGTTTTCCTTACCCCATATCTCACCATGCATGTGAGTTCTTGTACCTTTACCTTAACAAGTAATACCTGATATAAAAACAGAAAAGAAAAAAGAAAAAAAGTCGACCAAGAGATAGCAGGAACCATCTCCTCTTCACCTCCGGTGACTGAAATCTCAACACCACGGGAAATCATCGTCACTTTCCCCCACCCACTTCTCTTCTCCCACGATGGCTTCTGCCTAGGATATGACATTAAGCCATCATCCCTCCTCTTCTGAGGCCCGTCGGCCTCCCCTCCTTGGGGTTCTTGTTCCTGTTCGTCGTTGACATGGTCATGATCTGTTCTCCCCCTTACCCGGCACGCATTTTGGACCTCGCTTAGCGTTGGCATGGCCGGAAAGCTTCGCGTTTCATTCAGGGTCAGCGTTACGGTGTCCGGACACTTGGTCGCAGTAGGCCTTGACTTACTGGGCTTGTACCTCTGATGGGAAAAGCCACAGTTAGTAACATCTCGGTCCCGCCACGGTATTCTCTTCGTCCCAAAAGCCCTTGCTATGGCCTGTTTGTCCGTTGGGGCTAGCCCGCTCGCGATCCTTTCTTCTCCCTCCTCCCGGTTCTGTCCGCTTGCACCGTTACTACTACAGCAGCTGGCACCTTACTGCCTCCTCGTCCTCCCCGGTGGTTCGTCCACTCCACGGTTACGCCCAGTCGTGGTATTGCACTACCTCCGTGCCTGGTGTCCATAAACCTTGGATCAATGTAATTACCCGGGCGACCGTACGTCTATGGTTACAAATGTCGGCCCACAAGTCCACTGGTTTTCTCCCATAACAGCGATCACACGTCCTCCCCCTTGGGCCCTATCAGGCCTTCGCGAACTAATCCTTTCTTTTGTTTTAGGGGAGCCTGCGGCAGGGTTTGCGTCTCTCTCCTGTACGTCTCCATGAATTGTTTCCTTACGTGTCTGAGGTATTATTGTCTTAGGTGCTAGGCGAGGTGGATTTTTCCTATGGATTCGGGGAGTTAGATTTTTCCCATGAAGAGGTGAAGCAGGTGGTTGTTTGGGATTAAGGTTGTATTCAAGCGATAGCTAGCGCTGCATGCGAGTTCTTGAACCTAACAACAGATGTGTGAATTAAAAAAAAAGGGGAGAAAAAGTCGACCAAGAGATAGGATCTTCAGGCACCCATCTAAGTACTTTTCTACAGTTAAGATATTGCAATACCATTACGTGATACTCCCTTTACATACACTCCTCCCCTAAGAAAGCCTACAAACTTGGAGACTATTGTGATAGTCTCGACCGGCCGCCCGAACATAGAGATATTGTGATATCTCTATCAAAGCACGACAGTCCATCCATCTTACTATCAGACAAAGATAGTATCCTTTGACGGATCACTCAAGACCAGCAAGCCAGTTCCGTACTCTCTGAAGAGATATTACTTTCCTACCCAGTAGTATAAGATATTAAGACACCCACGTTCAGGACCCAACTGTCGTTGCCTGTTGCTTAAAAGCTTAACAATAGGATGGTTACAGACCAATCCACATACAAGAATGTAGAACGTACTGTAGTTGCTCGAAGACAGCCCCCCAGACCCTGGAGATTCCAGGTTTGATAAACAGATGTCAGCCAAATCTAGTAAAGGTTAAACTTCAGCTAAGGTGAGGCTTGGAGTCTAACATGCAAGGGAAAAAAGGGGGATTAGGCACAAGAGATTGAAATAGCTACTCATACCAGATTCTAAAGCAAGGGTGCTCAATGGTATGATTAATATCCTATGATAGCTAAGAAAATCCCAGGATGAAAATTCAACATCTAAACTACGAAGCTGGCACAATCAGTGAGGTAATGAAAAAGTAAAAGATATTCCACAGAACAAGGAATCCATTGCAGGCAACGCTTGTGCTTCATAGACGCCCCTTTGACAGTGTGTGGGTGTTTTGGCCAATGGCTGTAAGGGTATCATGAGCCTCAGGAGCAGGGAATGAAGGGGGCCCAGGGGAGGTCGTGATATCCTGATCCACACAGAGGGCCGGGTTTGTGGTGCCAGCAGAACAGTCTCTGTATTTGGCGTACTGGTAGCCAATGGGATAAAGTCAGCATTTGATGTGGTGGGAGCCGGTTCTATTGTCTCAGCATTGGGGATTGTGCAATGTGGCGCACCAGTGGGGGTCGTGGGGGTAGAAGCGCTGACCGGACGCTAATCAAGGCTCCAAGGGAGTGCAGCAGGAGGACTATCCTGTGCACCCTTATATGCATCAAGGTTGCTTCCTCTCTGGTGGGGATTTCTCAGCCAACCAGCCATCCATGGTGGGCCTTGGATCAGCTGTAGAAGTGTTCTCTACTACCGTGGATGTGACGGGGCTGACGGCATTGAGCGCGACACTGGCACGATCGTATTAGCGCCAGATGCATTCTGCTACACCTCCAATAGGAGAAACCTCTTGACGCCAGATTGCATAGATGGGCCAGTGCCGCTGAATTGTTGTCCTATTCAGGTGGTTCAGCTATGGAGTCTTGTATTCAACTAGATAGCTAAAACACAATAAACCTACATTGATAACAATTGTCTGCCACTCCTGGGGCATCAGTGATTTCGGTTTGCTCTCTGCCACATCTTCCTGGTGGTCCTCCCCCTGCATAAGTAAAAAAAATACCTTGCGTTCTGTCTCTCCTGTGCGCCGGGCGTTCCAGGCGCTTATAACGTAAACTCTGGTTCTGGGTGCGTCGGCATGAGCTAATTCCGTCTGGAAGTGAAAGTACCGCTTGCAATGCCTCCAGAAGGGCAAGTCAGCGTCCTGACGCATTTGACCCCCCATGGCACAGCCACCTCCCTGATACTCTACTCCCAGCACCCAGCCTCTTCATCCATTCGCTCCCAATGCACCCGTTCCCATGCTGCCCATGTGCAGATGTCTTGCTGCCATGACATCTCTTGTTCTGGCCTCCCTCCACCGATATGCCCACCCACCAGCTTTCTTTCCATGATACCCTCTCCCCTTTAACCCTGTCACTAACCTCTCCCTGAATCAATTTCTGATCCGGAACTCCACGAACATCACCTCCGCTTGTCCCACAATCCCCGATTCCCTCAATCTTCTCGCGTATTCGGCAGATGGTTTCCCGTCATTACTTCCCCCCCCCTCATCCATCCCAATACGTTCAGCCCTTCATACTCCACCCTCTGATTCCAGCGGCTCTTCTCCCATATCTGGTGGACATCGCCCCTCTCCTTCCCTTTTCGTGCTGCTCTCTCCTCAGCTCTCCTCATCCTATCTCGTCTACTACATGCCTCTCGCCGCCTACACGGCCTCTTACAGTCCGCACGCGGGCTCCCACCGTCTTCCCCAGCTTCTCACAGCCCCCCAGACTCATTCCCGTGCCTGTCAACCTACAGCTGCCCGCTAGACGACTTACTCAAACCTGCGCAGTTTATAACCATCTGCCCGACACATTCCCATGCCTTCCGAACCTACAATTGCCCGCTACATGCCTTACTCATACTCACGCGGCTTATAACCATCCGCAAAATTCATTCTCATGCCTTTCCTGCCCACCTACTCGCACACTACTATTGTATCACCATTCTTGACCCTTTTAGCACACATGATTTAATTTAATTTTATTACATATATATAAGCCATCAGCCAGTGGTGGTAAAACCATTCTCCCTATGCTTTCGATCCATTTCTTCAACATGCGATCCCGTCTCCCCGTGGTCTTGGAACTGCGCTGCTCCCGGATTGGGCCCAGGCTCTCGCCGCGGCTCGTGCCAACCATTTCCTATTCCTGTATCCACGAGGCCGCCAGCGGCCTCCTATTCTTCCAGCTACGTATTACTACCAAACTCCCACCTCAAAGCCTTCTCATCAATGTGATATCCCGCCGTCCTGTTGGCCCGCTTTCCCGGCTCCTTCGGGATTCTGGCCTCCAATGTCGTCCTTATCGTCTGGATTATTCGACAATGCCAATCTCTTCCCGTTTTGCCCCAGGATTGTGTCTGACGTTCCAGCAGGGCTATCTATCCGTTAGCTGACCATTCACCCAACTCGAGTACATGCTGCTTTCAAAGGTGTCGGTATGCGCAGGCCGTCAGGGGATCCGGACACTTTCGAAACATGCCAGTACACATTGTTTTTCTTACCCCCAGAAGCGGCCCTTGTGAAAGCCACATTATCGATACAGATGCCAGTCCACCAACATCACAGTAAATCACATAATATGGCAGCTGTCGGACAGACAAACGGGCCATCGATCTTATCCTGGAAACCCTTATCCGTCATGCCTTCCCCTTTCGGGCCAGAGTAATAGTGAACAAATATCACACCCAGAATCTGGGGTGCTAGGAATCTAAGAGAAACTGGCTGTCTGCCGGATTAGATCAATTGACTCTTGGTCCGATTAGAACCAATCTCGCCAAAGGTTAAAATGATACCTCATAGCTGCCGGGCGAGCAAATGAACCTGGCCTCCTCCAGTAGGTATTCCACTCTTCGTGTGCAGGCTGTGGGATCCTCAATATTGAGCTTATAGAGTTCTGTTATAGCTTTCTTTGCTGTATGCAGATACTGAGATCTGCAACCGCTGTGCTTTGCCTGGATCTGCAAATCAGTGACCAGTGGCCACTGCATTTAGTGTAGGATAAAATGTGGGTTATCGATTAAGGGTAACTTACCTGGCCATTTGAGGGCGGGATAGCATCAGCAAAGTCGGGAAAGCCTAATTTGGTCCGGGCATCACTCCAACGTGGGTGGACCTCTTCGGTCAGAGTAATAGGGTCTCGAAACGGATTGACGAAGATCGTCCAGTCTCACATCAGGTGACGGGATCTGGGCAGAATGGTACGCTCAAGCCCGGTTGCCATATTTCCCGTACTGCTGACTTGCTGCCCTCCGCTATCCATTTCCTGCACTATTGGATCTGGGTGGCTTGGGGTTATCACCGGCATGACAAGTTGCCCAAGGCTGTGGGCGAAGGGGAGGGAATGGCTGAGGTAAAACCATTTTGGCTAACTTGTACTTGAGCAGACGTTCTCCGTCCGGGGTAACTAATCCTCATGCTGGAATTCTTGGTATTCCCGGGAGTGATTGTCAGAATCGAGCGCTGCAAGCTAAGGAAGTCACGCCCAATTGGTCTTTGCGCTCCCCACGGCGAGGGATGATCCGTATCGTCCCCATGCTGGCCTAACTCGTTCTCCTCACTCTCCTCACTCTCCTCACTCTGGCCCTCATTACACTCATATTCCCCATCATTAGAGTCCAGACTCTCATCCGCTGACTCTAAGACCAGCGGCCAGTTGTAGAGGACAGCCTCTGGTACTTGGAGTCTTGAAGAAGCTGGCTCCCGCACGGCATCCCTCCTCCTACCTACAGAGGACACAGCCATAATAAACTCAACACTGGGTGATGTTATTATAGTTAATCCGGCCCTGGACCCAGATCCCGGGAAACGTCTGCAAAGGACCTCCCTTCGCCTTTGCCTTTCCTGCCGCAATGCACGCGCTGCGTCCGCCATAAGCCGCCGCTGGGGTGGTGACCTAGTATGCAGGTGAATAGTAATAGAAGATAATTGTAGTGTATGACGTTGAGGTGCAGGTGGTGTCAGGAAGCTTCTATTCGTAGGTAGCTAAGAGCACAATATGGGGTGTGAACTTGGAAGATCAAAATAGTTGGCCCAGCTTCCTTAAGAACTCAGGCCATTCAGAGTTCATCACTCGCTTTCACGCCTGCTGGGGTCAGCACACACCGCGCATCCAAATTGCCCCTTGATACCTGATATAGGAATTTGCATCAGAAGGCTTGGCCGCCCTGCGATTTCACTGGAGCAATACAAGTATTAGGTACTTGGGGATCATGAACCAGATGAAAAAAGGATCGTCAGAATGTATGGACAAATCTAGTTTGAGTAGGTCTGCCAAGCGGACAGAAACAAATGCGGGTAAGGCTAGGGCTTGGGCCCGGACGCTAATCTCAGAAAGTGAAAGCTGTCGCTAAGGCTCAACGGATGGGATATAAGATGAAAAGCCAGGATAGGAATAGTAATGAAAGGGGCAACCCCAAACGAAAAACTGCTAGAGAAGGACAAGAATGATCTGCACAAGTCCAAAGAGCAAACCGCTAAAGCCAGCCGAGAGAACATATACCAAACGAGAAAGAGCTGGAAAAGAGCAAGAATGATATGTGAAGATTCCGAGAGCAGGTCCCACGAGCTGACCCGGTAAACCCTGAACTGCTAGTGGCAAACAAGAATGGTCTGCAATACTCCAAGAGGGACCCCGTAGAGCAACAAAGTGTCTGTAGACTACATCGGTGACAGCCGGGCCAATCCAAACAAGAAATGTGCGGGAAAAAATACAAGGATAACTTGCAAAACTCTAAAAGTCACACTCCAAATCAAAACCAGCCAAAGGAAACACATGCAGGATCTGCCGACAGTCACAGGTCTAAATTAAGATTACTGATTAGGGCAAGCAGCCCTGACGTAGGGGGCTAATCTAAAACAGAAATAGTTAGGAAACAGCGAGAATAACATGAACTCTAGAAACAAACGTGAAAAGACCAAAAAGAAAAGTCGCAGGGTCCATGGTGGCCTAGTACTTGGAAATTGCTTGAAATGGACCTGCACCCTCAGCTAGCCAGACATTAGCCACATTGGTCAGGGCAGGAGAGCTTTGTTCGCAGAGCTGGTGAGCCAGAATAGAAACGGACATGAGCGGACTCCCAAACCCGGTTTCTGCCGGAACTGGGGTAGACTCTGCCCACAGAATGGATGAAACATCTCGTAGTTGTAACCGGAACTTACCAGGTGTAGAGTATGCACTCGAGTCGATTGGGGAGTCAGCGGGTGGACTTAATTCTTGTCCGACATCTTCAGATGTCGGAATATCTGCACACACATCCCCGGTAGGCGGATTGTGGGGGAATGGTTTGTCCCGGGTGTATCGACTTGTGTCGCCAATGTGTTGACAGGCTTCTCGGCCACTGAGGCCAGCATTCAAACTTGCCCGGCTGACCTTCTTGCCTCGGCCAGCTCAGAGGCTGCACACACATGATGGTGACCCGGATTGGGAGTAAACGGAGACCCACTGTTACTCGGAATAGGCCTGTCAGCAAGGTGACGACTCAGATTGTGCTCCCCATCGCCAGTGTCCTGCTCAACCTCACAGCTGCTATCGATCGCCCCTACCTGACGGGCCCCCTTCCTCTGTGGTTCCAGACTTCCATCCGAACTGTATGGCTCATCGGCCTCTTGCATGACCGTGAGGCTGCGTTTACCACTGTTATTGGCTGGGGTCCGGGATGCTTTCTTTAGCTCAATCTCCCATTCTCCTTGTCTACTAGACCTCAAAACAGCAGTGCCCAAGTCAGCTCGAGGGACAGCAGCTTGCATACCAGAAGACTCTGGCTCAGATTCGCCAGCGTCTGCCCAATTGATGCGGTGTGTTAGCCCAGTCTTTTTTGTGGTATTACCGCACCTGGTGGTCCTTGATGAAGTGGTTGGCTGTCCGGCCTCAGCGGATGACTCTGGCTGGTAGCCAGCTGAGCTCTGTTCATCATCGCTATCGGCGGACCCATCATCTGAGGCGGCGGGACGGGGGCCCCAGTTATCACGGGGAGCAAACCTGATTTCACCAGGAGGAGGAGTGCTATCCTCTGTATCATTCCTTCGATGGCAACAGAAGAGTAGATCCATTGGTTCGCTTGGCGGATTCAAAGACCACCAAATGCGGACAAGTCGGCTATTGGTGATTCGGATCATTTCAGCCAGCGGCAGCGGCTGCACTGGATCATCCTGCAGGAGAAGTGAACCCTCTCTCGTCGCAACAATAAGCATACGAAATCCGTCACCCGGTGCCATGGTTTTGTCTATGCCTGCTAGCAGGTTTGGAAAAGTGGGCTCAGTTAGCTCCATCCGGTAAACATATCCACGCCTTTGCCACTGGATCTCGTCCATCCCGACATGAAGTGGGCTGCTTGGGCTGACTACGGATGGTTCATCTATCCAGAGATGGACAGACCGCAGACAGGCGAGACCTGCAGGAGCTGTAATAGCATATATGGTACATCTTTATTGCTGACGTTTGGGGATAACTTACGATCATTTCTGGCAGGGGTGGGGTTCGCGACCCGAACTGCAGCAGCATGTGCCCTCAACATGTCTTTTAAGATACCTGGATGTTTTTTTGCTATGTCCTTTAGCAAAAAGTCAAGGCATTCAGTAAAACATTCGCCACAGGAGTTATCTGCCTGCCTGAGTCCCGATCCCTGGCTAACACGCTGGAGGGTAAGAGCATGTGCCTGGATAGCTGCACATTGTGCAGCAGTACTCTGCTTCCACCCTAGGATCCTGCCTTGCTCCATCTTATGTTTTATCGCATTTCGCGAGGCTTTATACTCTGGACTATAGGTTTGTGGGCTGGGGAAGCCACGAACATGCTTACACAACGTAACATCCACGTAGTTTTTAAAGGACCCCAATTGTTCGAAAGTGAGACCAACCTTTGAGGCTACTATTGTAATAGTGATCGTGGTGGGTGGTGGTTGATGGATCACAAAGATGGTGTTTTTTTGCGGCGTTTAAAGCGTCCCTCAGCAGATGGAGGATGGCCAATAGTAGATACTGGTACTTTTGAGGATGAAGGATTATGGAAGATCTGAAAATGGAAATAGAGCAAGCCTGGCGGATGGTAAAAGGAGTTCCGCGGATGGTAATGCCTGTGAAGGGGTTATTGGCTAGGGAAACGCAGATAGGTAATCTGAAATGAGCTGAAGATACACTGGTGATACTGCGGATGAGTGAGAGGTTGTGCTGAGCTTTGTGGGTCCTGTTAGGATGGGCTGGCGGATCGAGGATGTGATTGTAATTGAGGAAAGGATTATGGAGAGAAAATGGAAGGGGGGGGAGCGAGAGCTTATATAGGCTGCTCGAAGACAGTTTTAGTGAAATTTGCAGGATTGCACCCTGTACAAACTTGAATATCTTGAAAAGTCACGTGACCCACCCACAATGACGATAGGTTTTGGATAAGGTTTTAAGCCGCAACAGAGCTGCATTGGCGCCGCGTCCCATGAGCCAAGGCTCCCATACTCTCATCTCAACAAACAACAGGTTTCACAAGTTAAACTGTGAATAGGGGTTGGCAGCTTGAATGTCTGGACCTGTTCGTCATCCAACCAAACAAATTAGAAATTTTCTCAATTTACCACTTGAATGAAACCTACCCTTCACTTTGAAAGACTGAGTCCGCTGCAGCCACTAAGCCCATCCGCTTACGCATCCGCCACACTACTTGAAAGAGAAACACCACACCCGATGACCACAAAGAAAACAAAGTGCCCTTATTGCAGGCGACGTTATGAACAAGCCGCTGCCTACGAAAACACCTTCAGACAATGCATCTTGATATAGTTCTTTCCCTAAGCGTGATTGCGGGCGCGGCTTCCATGGGACCTACTTTTGTTAGTAATGAACTTGAAAACCTGCCCGACTCAGACTACGAATCTGATTGCAGGCTGGGGATCCCAGATTTCCATACAGCAGGTGGTGAGATAGATGATATGCAGAACAATTCAGACACCGAAGAAGTTTGCCACCCCGCAGTCGGCGTGCGTCCTTCGGGTCAAGAAACTATTTCCGCTGCCGTCAGACCACGCAGCAAAGTTGCTGGCTATACAGAGCTCAACAAGGCCATGACCGATTACCCTTGGAGCCCTTTCTGACCTGAAAACAACTTTAATTTGGCAAGCCGGTTTGTCCGGAGCAAGGTAGCCAAGTCGCAGATCGACATGTACTTTGCGGAAGGTTTAGGCCGTACGGAGAGCAGAACATTCCGGTCCGCCTATACCTTACGACAACACCTCGTCATACTGGACCTATTTCGTGAATACTTGCTGTGGGCGGAAGCCAGTATTGATGATGGTTGACATGCACCAACTTTCTATTATCGAAATATTATTGATTGTGTCCGCTACCTGATCCGTCAGGTCGAGTATAGCTCAGATATGGTTTACGCACCTATTGGACAAATATGATTCAAGTGGGGAGCGATTATATTCAGAGATGCATACGGCAGACTGGTGGTGGGATATGCAGGTATGAGATAGGTCCTGACAAGTTCTTGGAGTAGTGTTTCCAGTGCTAAGAGCAAATTCCGTTCCGGGGTAGAAAGCTTTGCCCGCCGGGTCCACAGTGGTGCCCATTATCGGATTGTCTGACCAGACGCACCTTACCAATTTCACCGGGGATAAGAAAGCCTGGCAGGGATGAGGATCGGCAATATCCATTTGAGGACAAGAAGCAGCCCTGCCAAGATGAGAATCCTGCTTCTGGCATTGCTTCCTGTACAGCCAAAGTTCACTTGCGAATCAGCCCGTGCCAACGAAGCCCACCAGCAGCCCAACGCGGATGTCCTGTGGGCTGTCTTCGATCTTGTCCTGGCACCATTACAGCAGGTTGCCCAAGAAGGAACAGTAATAGATTGTCCAGACAGCAAAACATGCCTTTGTTTTCCCATTTGGTCGGCCTGAATCGCGGATCATCCTGAGCAAGCAGCCTTGCAAGGAATAGGCAGCAAGTCATGCCTAAAGTGTGAGGTTTTGTGCCAGGAGCTCGGTGTGGATCCGCGGCGGATGTATGAGACCCGTGACTACATGCTATAAAAAGAGAAAGCCTTGCAGCATGAGCCGGCAGAAGCGCCGGGAATTGCAGAATACTTTCAGCAGTTTGTCATGAAAATAGGAAACAATGTATTCACCAGACTCGACCGAGTAAGCCACACAAACCTACACAAGCCGGACCTCTTGGACAACATCTACCTCAGCTTATTCAAACATATGATGGAATCGGTGGAAGGATTCCTGAAAAAGCATAAATGGCAGCAGGGGTTCGACGATGCTTGGAAAGAAATTCCCCCTTACCCGGGATTCAGCATACCGAAAAAGGCCTATCGCGAAATTACACAATGGCAAGGGAAGGAGATGCGCACTCTCGGCTGTTGTATTTCAGCCGTATTGGCGTCCACATGTGAAATCCGGACAGCTCTCAGCATCAGCATTTCAAGAGCCCTTTGAAATGCGTTAGCGCGCTGGTGGTCTTCACTCTCATGGCTCAATATCGCAGTGATACATTAGACACACTTTCCTACATGGAAAGCTACCGGCAGACATTTCACCAGACAAAGACCATTTTTCTTGAGTTCCGTACCTCGAAGGCGACCCTCGCTCAAGCAAATTGCCAGAATCAGGTGCTAAGGGAACTAATGGCGGCTCACCGTGCTTAAGAAGTCCACAATAGAACTGTCGCTAATCGCGGTCAGCTGGCTGATCAAGAGAGGGTTGAAAGGTCTGATCGGCAGGGAGATTTGATACAGCGTGAGAACCACTTCAACTTCATCAAGATGCACTACATGACTTACATTGCCTCCCACGTACAGCGTTTTGGATCCATATCGATGTATTCAACCGAGCTCGGTGAACTAGCACATAAGGATCAGATTAAAGATGGCTACCTCAGGTCAAACAAGAATGAAGCCACCCAACAGATCTTGTCGCACTATGGCCGCCAAGATGCCCGATGGAATAAGGTTGAAGACAATGGAAGCACTTTCGAAAGTTGAAGGTGTCATCGTGGTTGAAGATAGTTGAATGGAAATGCTGACTGTTTCAAGTCGCAGCACCCCTCGCCGGGTTCTGAAAGGCAGTATGAAGAACACCAGCACGCTGACCGAATTATGCACTGCCCTTGTTATCGATTATTCTAACCTGACGGAGGAGATACTGCGTTTTATCACGCAGACTGCTGCGGATGACCAGCGGTTGCCTGCGAACCCCGCCGAACAGGGGTTACTTCCTGGAAAAGGATTCGCTTAGCTTGAAATCCCAGGGCCAGGCTTTCAGGAAACTCACAAGTTCCAGATCTAAAGGGCCCGCTGTACTGGAACAAAGGCATTCCGCAGTGGTGGCTCTAGAAACCATTGGGTGTGGGTCCAGACTGGTGGGGAAGCGAACTATGGAGATTTACGAGGATGCGTGGTGGCTCGGTTGCTAGCACATTTCAAGATAAGCAATATTCAAAATGAGGCCGCAGCTTGGCATCGCCGGGCTGTAGTTCGCATACTCGATCCGATTAATGGTGGCAGATTTCATAGTCCGAGCGGAAATATTCGAGTCGGCAACAGGATCAATGGTCGAGACATGCGAATAGTCAGTTTAGGGGCAATGATTGGACAGGCTCAGGTAATTCCTAGCAGTGTGAAGGAATGGACACTGAACGACAGGATTGATCTAAAGACGTTTAATGAAATATATTAAATTATTCTATCCAATTGTGTACAGTATTTCTTCGGCTGAGTTGAAACTGGGCACTTAAGGTGGCAGTTTTTCGTATTGAGTGTCATGCTGCAACTTGGCTGATGGAGAACTACACGATCAGCTGGCATTTAACGGAATGTGGTAAATAGGTGGAATTGTTCTGCATGAATATACGGCCAAGTTCAAGCCGTACACTTAAGGTGGCAGTGCCCATATTGACTATCCGGCTTCAACTCGGCCTAGGGAATACTACACAATCCGTGGGTGTTTAAAGCAATATTTTAAATAGGTTTAATTGTTCTACAGGAAAATCCGGCGGGGTCTAAGCTGGAGACGTAAGGTGCCATTTCCCATATTAAGTGTCCGGCTTCAACGCGGGGGCGGGAGTAATAGATGATTGGCGGAGATTGAAGGGAATATCTTTAAATAGGATGAATTGTTCCGTATATATATAGGGCCAAGTTGAAGGCTTACACTTATGGTGGTTGTTAGGCGCACGGACTCCCCGTAAGGATTTACAGGGCAGAGTTACCCTACCTTGACACGCACGAACTTCGAAGTAAATAGATAACACCCCCCTCTAGCCCTGGTGTTGGGACGGCGCGTCATCACGGGCGGCAGGGTAATTGCGTCCCAACACCAGAGACCACTATCAATGGAACACATCTTGTAACACGATATACCTCACGGCCATCCGCCCAACGGGATCCGATTCGCAGGGTATATGTGGGGAGACCTTCGGGCACCTTATACAGGTGGAGGCAGGTCAATCAGACGACGGCGCAAAAGGTTACAGACACTTGAAGACAGAATGTCAGAAGTGTGGGTTGAAGGTAACGGGACGTTTTGCACGAAGGTTAGTCCCCTCGTACCTACAAAGTCATGTAGAGTAGAAAGGAGGTAACTATGCCCAGTAAGTGGATTGGGTGCATCCACAAACGACAGGTTGGTAAAAGATGAAGTCCGAGGGAAAAAGCCCATATGTAGGATCCCGAGGACAAGTCGTGTAATGCCGGAAGACTAGAATACAACATGCAGTTGCATGTCGAATTCTCGACGGAACCAACCAAAGAAGATTGGCCATCTTCTGTCCAGCGAGTTATACTATGCTCGGAGGATACGGGGGCAAGATAATTCGTAACCATCATTGATGACGGATAAACGGATGAGCTGACACCTGACCTGGTCTTCCCACCATCAGGAATAATAGAAGCGCAGACTGATAAGTTGGCCATAGAAGCAAAAGATGTGGTAGAGAGTTTTCAGGGTCTACGAGTGTTGGCACTCAGGTGAAGTTCGCAGAATTGTGAGCAAGGTACTTAGTTAGTATAGGATTAGCATGTATACCGCGATTGCTCTGACGCGGAATATAAATATCGAAGCATCTGTGCTGCTATTAGACACAACAAGCACGGAGAAGAGATCTTATCAATATAATAAGTTTTTATCGTATCGTTACCAATACTTCAACTATCTACCCCGAAGTATATTAGTATATCTAGCCTACATTACTCACATATTCTTAGCGAGTTCTCCGATATAAAGCCATTCAGGTCCTAGCTGTCGGAATACCTCACGCCGAAGCTACCACCTAACAGTATATTGATACTTCTCATCACAACCGAGACAAATGTTGGCAGAGACACTGCAACTCCCATCACTTGATACCCTTTTCGAACCAAGACCATTGAGAACGATCTCAATAGCACAAATCATCCCCCCAACTGTCACAAAAGAACTAGGAACCCAAGAACCCTACCACGAATCTTATTTCTAGTGGATAAACCCAGAAAACATTGTCCCTCTCCAAGATATAGCCGCACTATATCAATACCAGTACGGTGCAAACTTTACCTATCACAACCTGTCCTCGAAAACAAGCTCCGTTTGGTACACCCAGTACCCAGATAGTGACCAGAGCTCAAGTCAGTGTTTTGAGACACCGGAAGTGTGGGGAGGAAACAAAAGATAAGTTTCGCGTTAAAGAACCCATCCGAATCGCTTCTGACCCAAAAGGGCCTGAAGTCATGGAATGGCGACAGGACGAAGGAGAAGAAGGAAATGAAGGACGTGATGATCTGTCCCGAGCCGTCGGTCCCTAGAGTGGAGACACCGGTCACCCACATGGCCCGAGCACATGCGGCTAACCAGACACCTTGATCCACTGTCGGATTAGGCTTTCTGCCAAAATACCGAAATCCAAAACCAGGAGTAGGTCGCTGAACACCCGAACCCACCAGCGACCCCATTATCCGCCTGCTGATCGAACGACTCTACCTGAAGTCTAGGACACTTCGATTCTAGCCTTACAACAAGCATAGATGAGCAACATCTTGCTTTCAGCTCCCTACCGACTACCGTCGTAATAATGGCCCAGGGAGAGGTAACAGTTAAGAACCAGTAAAAATCAGGGGTCCAGATAGTAGGCCGTGAGCTCGCACGAATAGACGATCAAGTCCAACTCTTAGACATCGAGTCTCACAAATTCCAAGAAAGCTTTGCGGCCCAATTGTCTGAACGATTTGGAGAAATAGATGTTAGACAGGCCAAACATTAGGAAGTCACATCCCAGCTCAGCGAGACACTACAAGGAACCGAAGCATAGTCGATGCATCAGGGCCTTGTGTTGGACCAGGAAAAAGTTCGAATAAACGAGCAACACAAAAGGGAGCTGGAAAACAATGAGATAAGTCTTACTCTCATGAGTGAAGACCTTCGACACCAAAAGGAGGCGCAAGAGGTCCGAGATGGTGACATCTTGGAGCTCAAAGCGATGGTGGAAACATTTATGGGGCAGGTAAAGGGCAAAGGGAAGGTGTCAGACCCGCCACCAGAGGCTTCAGGGCCACGGGGAGGAAACCCACCGCTTCCACCGGGAAAAAGGGTGGCAGGAGCTCCAGGCGGAGGGGGTGGAGGAGATCCTCATGATGAGGGAGAAAGATCTGTAAGCAAGCCAGATGAGAGTAGGAAAGGAAGACGGGGCGAGAGACCCGCACCCCAGCCAGAGGACGAATATGACGCCGAAGACGACGAAGAGTTTAACCTGTGTTGGTGAGTCATGGCCAACGCCTTGGGACAGTGAACTAGAGTCCCAGCGGAACCATCTGCCCTGTTCACAAACAATAAACACCAAGATATAGGCATGTGGCGACTGACATGCACAGATTATTTTGGACAAAACAGTGGGCAATGGCAGGACGAGGCACAACGAATCCGATACGCCCTAAGTCGAATGGAGGGGAAAGAGGTCGCACCTTTTGCATTGACCAGCTAGCGACAAATGAGCGTAGAGTTAGGTTTCACTAAGCAAGAAGGATATTGTTAGGCGCACGGACTCCCCGTAAGGATTTACAGGGCAAAGTTACCCTACCTTGACGCAAACCAACTTCGAAGGAAAAAGATAACACCCCCCTCCAGCCTCAGCGTTGGGACGGCAAGTCATCACTGGCTGCCTGGGTAGTTGCGTCCCAACACCAAAGACCACTCTCAATGGAACACATCTTATAACACCGTATATGTCGCGGCCGTCTGTCCGACCGGATCCTGTTCGCAGGATATATGAGGGGAGGCCTCCGGACACCTTATGCATGTGGTGGCAGGTGAGTCGGAGGACGGCGCATAAGGTTACAGACGCTGGAAGACAGACAGTCAGAAGAGAGGGTCGAAGGTAACGGGACGTTTCGCCCGAAGGTTAGTCCCCTCGTAACTACTAAGTCGTGTAGAGTATGAAGGAGGAAACTATGCCCAGGAAGTGGATTGGGTGCATCCACAAAGGACAAGTTGGTAAAAGATGGAGTCCGAGGGAAGAAGCCCATAGGTACGATCCCGAGGACAAGTCGTGTAATGCCGGAAGACCAGAATACGACATGCTGTTGCATGGCAAATTCTCGACGGAACCAACCAACGAAGAATGGCCATCTTCGGTCCAGCGAGTTAGACCACCCTCGGTGAGCACGGGGGCAAGATAATTCGTAACCATTGTTGTCAACGGATAAACGGATGAGCTGACACCTGATGTGGTTTCCACACCATCAGGAATAATGAAAGCGCAGACCAATAAGTTGACCATGGGAGCAAAAAGGTGTGGTAGAGAGTTTTCAGGGTCTACGAGTGTTCGCACTCAGGTGAAGTTCGCAGAATTGCGGGCAAGGTACTTAGTTAGTATAGAGTTAGCATGTATACCACCATTGCTCAGACGCGGAATATAAATATCGAAGCATCTTCGCTGCTATTAAGAAAAGAAGCAGGGAGAAGAGATCTTATCAATATAATAAGTTATCTACACCTTTATATCGTTACCAATACTTCCACGATCTACACCGGAGTAAACATAATATCTAGCCTACATTACTCGTGTCTTCTTAACGAGTTCTCCGATATAATCACGATCAAGGTCCTAGCTGTCGGAATAGCTCACACCGAAGCTACCACCTAACAGTATATTGATACTTCTCATCGTTACCGAGACGAATGTTTGGCAGAGACACTCATACTGCCAAACCCAAAAAACCTTTGGAACCAAGACCATTGAGGACTAGCTCGATAGACAAAGTCCTCACCCCAATACCTGAATTAGGGACTCAAGGGCCCTACCACGAATCGTATTTCTGGTGGATAAACCCAGAAAATCTCGTTACCCTCGAAGACATTACCGCACTATACCAATACCAGTACGGAAAAAACTTCATCTATCACACCCACTCGGAGAAATCGAACTCGATTTGGCACACCCAGTACCCAGACAGCAATCAACACTCAAGTCAGTGTTTTGAGATACCTGCAGTTTGGGGAGGGAACAAAAGATAAGTTTCCATTGATAAAGGCAAAGAATGTCTTCTGACCCCAAAGCTCGGAACTGATGGAATGGCAAGGAGGGGAAGGATCTGGAGGAGATGAAGGAGACGAGGGAGGTGATGAACTGTCCCGAACCTCAGCCCCTAGCGTGGAGACAACCGTCACCCACCTGGCCCGAACACATTCGGCCGACCGAACACCACGATCCCCTGTGAGATTAGGCTTCCTAGAAAAATACGGAAAGGGACCACGACCAGGAGGTCGCCGAACGCCAGAGCCTACCGGCGAATCCCTCATGGTCTTTCGGATCACAAGATTAGACCAAATCCTCGGCCGGTTTGACCCAAAACTCACCACAAGCCAAGATAGAGAACATCTTGCCTGCAGCTCCATTCCGACCAATATCTTATTAATGGCCCAAGAACTGGTAACCGTCAAAAATGAGTTGAAGTCCGGGGTCCAGATAGTTGGTCGAGAACTCACCCGAATAGACTAGCAAGTTCAGCTTTTGGACTTGGAATCTCAGAAGGTCCAAGAAAGCTTGGTCACCCAAGTCGCGGAACGAATTGGTGAAACAGATGAGCGACAGACCAGACAGGAGGCTGTCACCGCTCACCTCCACGAAACAGTGCAAGGAACTGGTGAACAGTCAACGCACCGGGATCAACTCCTCGACCAGGAGATTGTTCGAATAAACGAACAACACAAACGGGACCTGGAAAATCACAGGATGAGCATTAATCTCGTAAGGGATGAGCTGCAGCGCCAACAGGAGTCTAGAGAAGCCCAAGATGGTGAGATCGCGGTGCTTAAGGCCCTGGTGGAACAGTTGCTGGGACAGGTAAAAGGAAAAGGCAAGGTGTTAGATCCGACACCAGATGCTTCGGGGGCAGGCAGAGGAAGAGCACCACCACCACCACCACAAGGAGCGACAGGAGCTCCAGGCGGCGGAGGGGGAGGAGACCCCGATGATGAGGGAGAATGGTCTGGTAGGAAACTAGACGAGAGTAGGAAGGGAAGAAGGGATGGGAGACCCGCACCCCAGCCAGAAGAAGACGACTACGACGTCGAGAACGATGAACAGTTTAACCTGTTCTCTCGAGTCATGGCCAATGCCTTAGGACAACGAACAAGAATCCCAGCGGAACCCCCTGCCATGTTTAGGAACGAGAAACACCAAGATATCCGCATGTGGCTAAGGACATGCACAGATTATTTTGGTCGAAACTGTGGGCAGTGGGAGGACGAGGCACAACGAATCCAATAAGCCATAAGGCGAATGGATGGGAAAGAAGTCGCACCGTTTGCATTAACCTACCGATGACAAATGACTGGGGAAATAGGTTATACGAGACAAGAGGGATACGAGTTTTGGCACGTTTTTGCAGAACAAGCCCTGCGACGCTTCGGACCCACACATGAAGGGGAAAAATCCCTAAGAGAAATGGGATCGGTCAAATATCGCGGTGATGTCGCCAAATTCTTGATGGTGATGGAAAATCTCAACATCCATGCAAGAGTCACCGGGATAGCTGGGAGAAAAATGATTGAAGACGAACTTCCCGTTGAAGCATTGCGACGGCTCTCACACAGAGAATATGTCCATGATGGGGAATGGTTGGAGGCAGTCAGGACCGTAACCAGAGCGGAAGAAGATTTCAAGGAACGAAAAGATCTTGGAGGAGGCCGTCCCTCCGGCACGACATGAGGCGAAAAACGAAAATTCGAGGATTCGAAGCCCACGGTCGCCGCAAGACGTGTAAAGAAGCAATACACGGCTACAGAAACGGCGGCCTACCAGAAGCAAAAGGCTGGGGAAAGAAAGGTGAAAAAGGAAGGGTGGGTGGCACCGACATGGGAGGTTAGACATACGGTGTGGTCGGAAGCACACCAGGGCGTCGATCAGAAGGTTGTCGATAAACGGAAATCTGACAACGAATGCACACGATGCGGGATGAGAAACCACGTTTGGAAACACTGCCGAAAACCAATACTGGTATCGGCTGTGTATCGAGGGCAATCGAAGTCCAAACGACCATCCGCATTCGTGCCAAAACGACGCCCCCAGGTAGCCACTGTTGCCGTTGATGGCAAGGGAGAAAGCTCGAAGCGAGTAGTCCAAAGGCCCCCAGCATGGGCTTTTGACAATGACGACATTTTATAAAAAGTCATCCAGGTACAGACAACCATGGTGATTGGGTAGTGAGGTTGCCACGTCGAATCGAAAGACCGGCGGCGTAGGCGGTGACGAGATCCGACCCGAAGGCTAAAAGACCCAAGGATCGCAGTTGCGAATTTATGTCCAAAATTGGGTAGTCCGTGCTCACCACAGGAGCCATAAAAAACTACAAGAGAAGAAAGTGGTCGACGAGACTAAAAGGGAAAAAGAGGATTACCATTCGCCGGAACGGAACTTGAGTTGCACAACACGCGTGAGGAGGGTCGAAATCCAGGGCAACCTGACTTTCTCTCTGAGTAAAAAAGCCGGGCAAATAGAAGCTGGGGGCGCCTCTATTGGGCACAAGGTTCATGGCCGACGAATGGTGTCGGAGGGGGTCTCGGGAATGAGACCAAACTCGAAGGCGGAGGTACGGTAGACTTGTGGCAGGGGACAGTCTCATATGAGGGCTAAGTCGACGATAAAGGACCACGCATCCAAGTCGCAAACTCGAGAGGTACTCTAGTGAACCACCACTCCTGTGATATGGGAACCCCTCGGCAGGAGGTAAAGACCGCTAGTAGTGGGCTGCCCGATATCAAAATATATGACACTTAATGTAAAAGTTTGTCTGAGGAGGGTTTAAGAGCCGAAACTGCGCAGGCGCGGTAACAAACCCCCACGCTACTTGTAACCACGACAATGAAAAGATTTCATCAAGGACAGAGCGAAAGCTCTAGACCCATCAAAAAACCCAAGCACTATGCCTGCCCTGAGGGGAAGTCATTTATCGAAATCAAAGAACGAAAACACGAGATAAACGTCCTCTTAGATTCTGGTTCAAATATCTTTCTCATGAACCAAGACACCGCACGACAGCTTGAAATCCCGACTGAAGCTAGGGATTCACCGTTAAAAATCACAACCTTCGATTGCGAAACCTCGCCTACTGGAGGAACATTCTATACCTATCCTATTCTCCTAGAAATCGGTGCCAACGGCCACCGAAGTATGATATCATGCGAAATTGCGAATGCAGGAAGGTATGACTTAATCATACGCTTTAGGTGGTGGCATGATGAGCACCCCCTTAAAAATATCGCGGACCCACGTCAATGTGCCTTTGAAGAAGCAAAGTGCCACTCTCATATAGAACATGAGGCGGTGGCGGATATGTTTGAATGGGATGAAACTGTAGCTTACGATGAGGAAGCACAGTATGTAGGACGAATAGAACGAGAGGAAGAAGGGGGAGTACAGTTGGAGACGCTGCCAAAACCATATTGGCGGTAAAAGGAGCTTTTTGAAGAGAAAAAAGCAAAAATGTTGGCGCCTCGAAGAACTTGCGATCACGCCATCAACCTTAACGAAGGGGCCGAGCCCCCATGGGGTCCAATTTATCCAATGTCGGCACACCAGTTGAACGAGCTGGATAAGTATCTCAAGAAAATGATGGCTTATGGAAAAATAGCTGACAGCGAATCCCCTTACGGCGATCCAATCCTCTTCATTCCGAAACCAGAAGGAAGTCTACGGCTAGGCGTAGATTATAGGAACCTCAATAAACTGACGATCCTAAATAAATACTGCCTACCGCTCATGGATGAGCTCCGAGACCGCGTCGCGTGAGCCAAGATGTTTACGAAACTCGACCTAAAAGATGGATATCATCTTATTCGAATGAGAAATGGCGATGAACACAAGACGGCTTTTCGTACACGATACGGACAGTACGAATACAAAGTCATGCCTTTTGGACTGTTTAACGCTCCCGCGACGTTTCAGACAATGATGAACAAGATCCTAAGGGAATTCTTGGATCACGGGGTAGTCGTCTACCTGGACGATATCCTAATATACTCCGAAAATATGGACGACCATGTCAAAATGGTCCAAACAGTCCTTCACCGGCTCGAACAACATGACTTGGCAGTCTCGTTGAAGAAGTCGGTCGTCCATCAAGAGGAAGTTGAATTCCTCGGATACATTGTCAAGACAAGCGGAGTCACCATGAGTGATAGGAAAGTGAAAAGCGTTCAAAATTGGGCACACCCGAGGTCGGTCAAAGAAGTTCAGATCTTCATTGGATTCGCAAACTTCTACCGACGATTCATTAAAGACTTCTCAAAAGTTTGCAAGCCAATAACCGAGATGTTGAAGGGAAACCCAAAGGATTTGCACTGGGGAAGAGAGGAGGAAGAGGCGTTTGAGGAGTTGAAGAAGAGGTTTACAACGGCACCAATTTTATCGCATTTTTACCCAGGAAGAAAGACTGTGGTCGAGAAGGACGCAAGCGACTTCGCGCTCGGATGCGTACTGTCACACTACCAGGGAAGACGGCTTCAGCCAGTAGCTTTCCATTCTCGAAAACTAAACAGCGCTGAAAGAAATTACGAGATACATGACAAACAATTGCTCGCAATCATGGAAGCGTTTAAAGAATGGAAAAGGTACCTCGGGGGAGAAGAAGAGCCCGTGACGGTATATACCGACAACCAAAACCTACAGTCCTTTTTGACCAAAAAAGTCTGGAACAAACGGCAAATTCGATGGGCACAGGAGTTCACGAATTATAACTTCAAAATAGTTTACCGACCGGGAAGTAGGGGCGGGAAACCCGACGAGTTAAGTAGACAGCCGGAGTACCGTCCTGAGGAGGGAGCTCGTCACAGTGAACAGTCAATTTTGAAATCAGAATATTTTCAAATTTCCCTGATTCATCAAAAACGAAACGCAGAGACAGCCCTCCTCCCAGAAAAACGTGAACCTACAAACCTCAGGATAATGAAACTTTTGGACAAGGCTACAATCCCGACGTAAGGATCACGGTTTGCGGCCCGTCATGACATCTAGGCCCTGACAAACGGCGTTGTACCAGCAAAAGGACAAATAATGGTAGAAACGGGTATTGCGATAGGATGGCCGGAAGGTAGCTATGGAAGGCTTGCCACAAGAGGTGGTATGGCTAGCACGATGGGAATCGCAGTGGGCGGTGGTGTAATAGATGCAGATTACACCGGAGAAGTCAAGGTCATACTTCGAAATCATGGCGAAGCAGACTGTGTATTTAAGGCAGGAGATCGGATAGCACAAGTCATAGTTGAGAAAGTTGCCAATGCCGACGCCATGGAAGTAGACGATTTGGGAAAAACTGAGCGCGGAGAAATGGGCTTCGGATCAAGTGACATGAATCCCAAGCGATCCATCACGGCTAAGGAAGAAAAAGTCAAAATATGTTTCCTTCACGCGGACACAAGCGGAAATGAATTCTTTAGTGCAGCTGATATCAGCTATGACCCTCGGCTTACGAAAGAACGGGAAATGTTATCAAGTGCTCACGTCAACGCAGCCCTGACGAGGACAATAAACAATACATTTCTGGACAAGATTAGAGCAGCGCGAAAGGAGGATGAGAAGTGGCAGGACCGAGGCCGAGAACTGGTTATGTTAAGAAAAGACGGGAAAAAGATGCCAGACGAATGGATAGAAAAGGACGGGTTACTATATTACAAAAATCGCTTGTATATCCCGGAGAACGAAGCCCTTCAAAGCGAGATAGCCCAGGGCTGTCACGATTCTTTAGTAGCGGGGCAGTTCGGACAGGAGAAAACGAGTGAGATAGTAACGAGGCACTTTTACTGGAAAGGACACGCAAATTGGATCAGAGACTATGTACGATCCTGCGACGAATGTCAACACAGTGAATCCCCCCGGCATGCCAAGTACGGATTACTTCAACCATTAGAAGTACCTTATGCCGCCTGGTCCTCCATATCGACGGACTTTATCACCCAACTACCGGAAAGGCAGGGTAAGACCCAGATCATGGTACTAGTAGACCGGTTCACGAAGATGGGTCATTTTATCGGCCTCTACAAGAATGTGACAGGAAATGATATTGCGGATACCTTCCTGCGGGAAGTCTGGAAACCTCACCGATTACCAACCGAAATCATATCGGACATGGACGCGAAGCTTTCCGGCGAATTCAGGGAATCATTGTGCAAAATGTTAGGAGTTAAGAGGCGTATGTCGACGGCTTACCACCCTCAGACTGACGGACAGACGGAAAGGACCAACCCAGTGGTGGAAGGTTACTTACGAACATTTGTCAATTACGGTCAGAATGATTGGTACCAACTGTTGCCGCTAGCAGAACACGGCTACAATAACTCGGCTACTAATGCACAAAAGATGACCCCTTTCTTCGTCAACTACGGTTTTCACCCACAGACGGAGTGGATGAAAGAGACAGAAGCTCATAACCCCGGGGCGACAATGTATGCTCACTGGATGCAGGACCTACATCGACAGGCGAAACAAAACCTAGAAAACACGCGGGAAGCGATGAAGAAATATTACGACCGCAAAGCGACGAAACAACCCAGCATTGAAGTCGGCGACTTGGTAATGTTGAATGTGAAGAACATACGTACCAAACGACCATCGAAGAAGTTGAGTCCGGAACTGTATGGCCCGTTCAAAGTATTGGAGATGAATGGAAGTCGGGCATACAAGTTAGAAATATCGCCGCGGTGGAAAGTTCATCCTGTGATTCACGTTTCGCTGTTGGAACCCTACCGAGCCTCAAACGGACAAAATCGCGAACAACCCCCACGAGACCCCGAAGAGATCGAGGGAGATTTAGAGTGGGAAGTAGAAAGGATCGTCAAGAGTGAGATCATTTGCTACATGCGAAAGGTTCGAGGAAGGAATAAACCGATGAAAGAGGTTCGGTATTTTGTAAAATGGAAAGGCTGCGCGGAGGACGAAAATACTAGGGAACCCCTTGAAGGTATGAGGAACGCGCAGGAAGAGGTGGAAAGGTTTCGTGGAGAGAACCCGGAGATGCCGGGCCCAAGAGAGGCCGAGTAACATAAGAAAGGTTTTCCATCAGTGGACAAGTAAACGCTGGCGGTTTTCACACATACTATGTGGAGCTCGAGATGGAAGATAGATTGTATAATAGACAGAGAGTATTCGGGACGAACACTTCGAAGAGGGGAGCTCGTGTTAGGCGCAGGGACTCCCCGTAAGGATTTACAGGGCAAACGTTACCCTGCCTTGACGCACACCAACTTCGAAGGAAAAAGATAACACCCCCCTCCAGCCCCGGCGTTGGGACGGCGCGTGATCACTGGCGGCCTGGATAGTTGCGTCCCAACACCAAAGACCACTATCAATGGAACACATCTTATAACACGGTATACAGCGCGGCCGTCCGACCGACCGGATCCTGTTCGCAGGGTATATGAGGGGAGGCCTCCGGGCACCTTATGCATGTGGAAGCAGCTGAATCTGACGACGGCGCATAAGGTTACAGATGCTTGAAGACAGACAGTCAGAAGAGAGGGTCGAAGGTAACGGGACGTTTCGCACGAAAGTTAGTCCATTCGTACCTACTAAGTCGTGTAGAGTATGAACGAGGAAACAATGCCCAGGAAGTGGATCGGGTGCATCCACAAAGGACAAGTTGGTAAAAGATGGAGTCCGAGGGAAGAGGCCCATAGGTACGAGGCCGAGGACAAGTCGTGTAATGCCGGAAGACCAGAATACGACATGCAGTTGCATGTCAAATTCTCGAAGGAACCAACCAACGAAGAATGGCCATCTTCGGTCCAGCGAGTTAGACTACCCTCGGTGAGCATGGGGACAAGATAATTCGTAACCATTGTTGTCAACGGATAAACGGATGAGCTGACACCTGATGTGGTTTCCACACCATCATGAATAATGAAAGCGCAGACCGACAAGTTGACCATGGGAGCAAAAAGGCGTGGTAGAGAGTTTTCAGGGTCTACGAGTGATCGCACTCAGGTGAAGTTCGCAGAGTTGCGGGCAAGGTACTTAGTTAGTATAGAGTTAGCATGTATACCGCGATTGCTCAGTTGCGGAATATAAATATCGAAGCATCTTCGCTGCTATTAAGAAAAGAAGCAGGGAGAAGAGATCTTATCAATATAATAAGTTATCTACACTTTTATATCTTTACCAATACTGCGAAGATCTACACCGGAGTAAAAATTATTTCTAGCCTACATTACTCATGTCTTCTTAACGAGTTCTCCGATATAATCACGATCAAGGTCCTAGCTGTCGGAATACCTCACGCAGAAGCCACCACCTAACAGATATGAGTTCTGGCATGTGTTTGCAGAACAGGTGGAGCGACAATTTGGCACTACGCACGAGGCCGAAAAATCCGTTACACATTTGGGCTTTGTCAAATACCACAGTGATATCTCAAAATTCTTGCAAGAAATGGAAAATCTTAACATTCATGCAAGAGTCACGGGGATAGCCTAGAGGAAAATGATTGAGGACGAAATTCCCGAAGATGCATGCCGACAACTCTCGTTACGAGAGTACATCGATGATAGGGAAGGGTGAGATGCCGTCAGGACCGTCACCAAAGCCGAAGAAGATTTTAGGGAACCACAAGTCTTTGAGGGGGCAGTCCCTCTGTCTGGACAACGGGCGAAAAAGGAAATTCGAGGATACGAAGCCGACAGTGTCTGCAAAGCGTGTAAAAAACAGTACACAGCTAAGGAAAAGGCGGACTATCCGAAGAAGAAGGCCGGGGAAAGAAACGTGAAAAAGGAAGGGTCCGTGGTACCAAAGGGGGAGGTTAGACACCTGGAGTGGGCAGAAGCCAACAAGGGCGTTGATCAGAAAGTGGTCGACAAGCGAAAATCGGACCACGAATACCCCGGTGTGGAATGAAAAATCACGCATGGAAATAGAGTCGAAAGCCGGTACATGTATCGTCTATATATTCAGGGCAAGAAAAGCCCAAACGACAGTGCGCATTCAAACAGAAGCGACGCCCCCAGGTAGCCGCTGTAGCCGTTGATGGGCAGGGAGAAAGCTCACCACAAGTGGTTCAAAGGCCCCCAGCTGGGGCTTTTGATGATGACGACATTTTATAAAAGTCATCCAGGTACCGACAACAACGGTGATTGGGTAGTGAGGTTGGCGCCGCAAATTGAAAGACCTGCGGCGTATTCAGTGATTCCATCCCACCGGATGGCTAAAAGACCAAAGGATAGCGGTTACCATTTTACGTCCAAAAGTGGGTATTCCGTGCTTACTAGGGGAAGCATAAAAAGTCACAAGGGAGGAACGCGGTCGACAAGACTAAAAGGCAAAGAGGAGACTACCATTCGTCGGAACGGGACCTGAGTTGCAGGACACGGGAAGGACGGTCGATATCCAGGGCGACCTGACATTCTCTGCACGTCCAACAGCCAGGCAAATAGAAGCAAGGGGCGCCTCTGTGTTGCACAAGGTTCATGCCCAACGAATGGTATAGGAGGGGGTCTCGGGAGTGAGACCAAAAGCGAAGGTGAAGGTACTGTGGACTCCTCGCAGGGGACAGCCTCACATGAGGGATAATTGGACCAGAAAGGGCGGTGCACCCTAGTCGCGAACTGCAGGGGTTCTCTAGTCAACCACCACTCCTGTAATATGGGAACTCGTCGGCAGGAGGTAAAGACCGCTAGTAGTGGGCCACCTGATATTCAAATAATAGACACTTATTGTAAAAGTTTGTCTGAGGAGGCTTTAAGAGCTGAAACTTGCGCAGGCGGGGTAACAAACCCCTACGCTACTTGTAACCGCGACGATGCAAGGACTTCATCATGACCCGAGCGAAAGCTCAACACTGATTGAAAAAACCAAAGCATTACCCCTGCCCTGAGGGGAAGGCATTTATTGAAATCAAAGGACGAAAATACCTAATAAATGTACTTTTAGATTCCCATTAAAACATCTTTCTCATGAACCAGGATACCGCGCGACGGCTTCAAATCCCTACCGAAACTAGGGATTCACCGTGAAAAATAACCACCTTCGATGGCAAAACCGCACCCACTGGAGGAACATTCTATACCCACCCTATTCTGTTTGAAATCTGTGCCAACGGTCACCCGAGCATGATAGCCTGCGAACTAGCGAACGCCAGAAGCTATGATTTAATCATATCGTGTGGTGGTGGGATGACGAACAGCCCCTCAAACATATTGCAGACCCGTGTAAATGGGTCTTTGAAGAAGCGGAATGCCTCAATCATATAGTAGATGAGGGGGTGGCGGATTTGTTTGAGTGGGATGAAACTGTGGCTAACGAGGAGGAAGCACACTATCTGGGACGGATAGAATGGGAGGAAGAAGGGGGAGTACAACAGGAGACACTGCCAAAAGCGTACTGGCAGAATAAGGAGCTTTTCGTAGAGAAAAAAGCTAAGATGTTGGCGCCTCGAAGGACTTTCAACCACACCATCAATCTTAAGAAAGAGGCTGTGCCCCATTGGGGTCCAATTTACCCGATGTCGGCACACCAGTTAAATGAACTGGATAAGTACCTCAAAAGCAGGCTGGTAGAAGGCACAATAGCGGAAAGCAATTCACCTTAGAGTGCTCCAATCCTCTTTGTTCCGAAACCAGATGGAAGTATACGACAGTGGATAGACTATAGAAACCTCAATAAGCTGACGATCCTAAACAAATACCCCTTACCGCTCATGGATGAACACCGAGACCCGGTGGCAGGCGCAAAAGTATTTACGAAGCTCAACCCAAAAGATGGATATCATCTTATTCGAATGAGAAAAGGTAATGAACATAAGACACCTTTTCGTACCAGATACGGACAGTACGAATATAGGGTCATGCCATTCGGGCTCGTCAATGCACCTGCAACGTTTCAGACAATGATGAACAAAATCCTAAGGGAATTCTTGGACCACGGAGCAGTCGTCTACATAGATGATATCCAGATATACGCCCAGAATATGGACGATCATATCAAATTAGTCCAAAAAGTCCTTGACCGACTCGAACAACAGCACTTACGAGTCTGGTTGAAAAAGTCGGTGTTCCATCAGGAAGCAATCGAATTCCTAAGATACATTGTGAAAACTAGCGGAGTCACCATGAGTGATAGGAAAGTGAAAAGGGTGGAAAAGGGGGCACACCAGAGAGCCGTTAAAGAAGTCCAAATCTTCACTGGATTCGCAAACTTCTATCGATGATTCAGTTAGGTGGTAGCTTCAGCGGGAGGTATTCCGACAGCTAGGACCTGAATGGCTTTATATCGTAGAACTCGCTAAGAAGAGGCGAGTAATGTAGGCTAGATATAATAGTATACTTCGGGGTAGATAGTCGAAGTCAGGAACCATCTCATCTCCACCTCCGGCGATTGAAATCTCAACATCACGAGAAATCATCGTCACTTTCCCCCACCCACCTCTCTTCTCCCACGATGGCTACTGCCGAGGAGTTGACGTTAAGCCGACCTCCCTCCTCTTCTGAGGCCTGTCGGCCTCCCCTCCTTGGGGTTCTGGTTCTCGTTCGTCGTTGACTCGCTCATGATGTTCAGTTCTCCCCCTTACCCCGCACTTGCTTTGCACCACGGTTAGCACTTTGGACGGTCGGAAAGCTTCTCGCTTCGTTCACGGTCGGCGTTACGGTGTCGGACTCACGGTCGAAGTAGGCCTCGGCTTGCTGGGCTTGTACCTCTGATGGGGAAAGCCTCAGTTAGTAACATCTCGGTCTCGTCTCAGTTTCGTCGTCGTCCCAAAAGCCATTGCTATGGCCCGTTTGTCGGTTGTGGCTAGCCTGTTTGCGATCCTTCCTTCACCCACCTCCCGGTTCTGTCCGCTTGCACCGTTACTGCTACAGCAGCTGGCACCTTACTGCCCCCTCATCCTCCCCGATCGTTCGTCCACTCCACGGTTACGGCCAGTCGTGGTATTGCACTATCTCCCTGCCTGGTGTCCAATGCCTTGGATCAATGTAATTACCGGCGCGACTGTACGTTTATGGTTACAATGTCGGCCCACAAGTTCAGTGGTTTTCTGTGGTAACGGCGATCACACATCCTCCCTCCCGGGCCCTATCGGGCCTTTGCGAGTGAATCGTTTCTTTTGTTTTCAAGGAGGCCTGCTGAAGGGTTTGGGTCTCTCTCCTGTACGTCTCTATGAATTGTTTCCTTACGTGTCTCAGGTTTTATTGTCCTAGGTGCTAGGCGAGGGGAATTTTTCCTATGGATTCGTGGTGTTTGATTTTTCCCATGAAGAGGGGAAGGGGGCGGTTGTTGGAATTAAGGTTTTCTTTAGGCCATATCTCACGATGCATGCGAGTTCTTGTACCTTAACAATGGATACATGATAAAAGAAAAAAGAGAAAAAAAAGAAAAAAAAGGTAGATAGTCGAAGTATTGGTAACGATAAGGTAAAAACTTATTATATTGATGAGATCTCTTCTCCGTGCTTGTTGTGTCTAATAGCCGCGAAAATGGATCGATATTTATATTCCGCGTCTGAGCAATCGTGGTATACATGATAACTCTATACTAACTAAGTACCTTGCCAGCAATTCTGCGAACTTCACCTGAGTGCGAACACTCGTAGACGCTGAAAACTCTCTACCACATCTGTTGCTTCAACTTATCGGTCTGCACTTCTGTTATTCCTGATGGTGTAGAGACCACTTCAGGTGTCAGCTCATCCGTTTATCCGTTGAAAACAATGGTTACGGATTATCTTGCCCCTGTGCTCACCGAGGGTAGTCTAACTTGCTGGACCGAAGATGGCCATTCATCTTTGGTTGGTTCCATCCAGAATTCGACATGGGACAGCATGTCGTATTCTCGTCTTCCGGCATTACCCGACTTGTCCTCGGGATCGTAGCTATGCGACCTTTCCCTCGGACTCCATCTTGTACGAACTTGTGCTTCGTGGATGCGCCCGATCCACTTACTGGGCATAGTTACCTCCTTCATACTTTACACGTCTTTTCAGGTACGAGGGGACTAACATTCGTGCAAAAGGTCCCGTTACCGTTGACCCACTCATCCGACTGCTTGTCTTCGAGTGACTGTAACCTTATGCGCCATCGTCCGATTCACCTGTTCCCACCTGCCCATGGTGCCCGAAGGTCTCCCCTTCTATACCCTGCGACCAGGATCCGGTCAGACGGACTGCGGCGACGTATACTGTGTTTTATGATCTGTGCCATTGCTAGTGGTCTTTGATGTTGTGACACAACTACCCATTCCGCCTGTGATGACGTGCAGTCTCGACGCCGGGGCTGGAGGGGGGTGTTATCTTTTTCCTTCGAAGTTCGTGTGCGTCAAGGTACCGTACCTTTGCCCTATAAATCCTTACGGTGAGTCCGTGCGCCTAACACGAGCTCCCCTCTTCGAACTGTTTGTCCCAAATACTCTATGTCTGTTCTACAATCTATCTTCTATCACGACCTCCATATAGTAGGGGTAAAAACCACCGGCGTTTACTTGTCTATCAACGCAAAAATATTTCTTACATTACACGACCTCTCTCGGGCCCTGCATCTCCCAGTTTTCTCTATGAAACCTTTCCTCTTCCTCCTCCGCGTTCTTCATACCTTCGGGTGGTTCCCAAGTATTCTCATCCTCTGCGCAGCCTTTCCATTTCACAAATTATCCAAGCTCTTTCATCGGTTTATTCCGTCCTCGAATTTTTCACGTGTAAGATATGATCTCACTCTTGACGATCCTTTCTACCTCCCATTCCAAATCTCCCTCCATGTCTTCGGGATCTCAGGGCGCTTGTTCGCGATTTCGTCAGTTCGAGGCTCGGTAGGGTTCTACCAGGGAAACATGAAACACGGGATGTCATTTCCACCTAAACGATATTTCTGGCTTGTATGCTCGGCATGCTTTCTTCTCTAAGACTTTGAATGGTCCATACAGCTTTGAACTCAGCTTCTTCAACGGTCGCTTGGTACGTATCTTTTTCGCATTCAACATCACCAAGTCGCTGATCTCGATGCTGGGTTGTTTCATCGCTTTTGGGTTATAATATTTCTTCATCGATTCCTGTGTAATGTCCATGGTTTGTTTCGCCTGTCGATGTATGTCCTGCATCCGGTGAGCATACATTGCTGCCCCGTGGTTATGAGCTTCGCTTTCTGTGATCCATTCTGTCTGTGGGTGAAAGCCATAGTTGGCAAAGAATGTCGTCATCTTGTGTGCGTTGGTACCAGCATTGTTATAGGTATGGTCTGCTAACGGCAATAAATGGTACGAGTTGTTCTGATTGTAATTGACAAATGTCCGTAAGTAACCTTCCAGCACTTAGTTGGGTCTTTTGGTTTGTCCATTGGTTTGAGGGTGGTACGCCATTGACATGTGTCGTTTAACTACTAGCATTTTGAACAATGATTCTCAGAATTTGCTGGAAAATTCGGCATCCATGGTCGATATGATCTCGGTCGGGAATCCGTGAAGTTTCCAGACTTCCCGCAGGAAGGTGTCTGCCACATCATTTACGGTCGCGTTTTCGTGGAGGCCGATAAAGTGGGCCTTTTTTGTGAACTGGTCTACGACTATCATTATCTGGGTCTTCACTTGAGATTCTGGTAGCTGCATGATGAAGTCCGTCGATATGGAGGTCCAGGCAGCATTGGGTACTACTAAAGGCTAAAGTAATCCATACTTAGCATGCCGCGGGGATTTACTGTGTTGTCATTTGTCGCAGGGTCGTACATAGTCTCTCATCCAATCTGCGAGTGTTTCACTGTAGAAATTCCTTGTTACTATCTCAAGCGTCTTTTCTTGTCCGAAGTGCGCAGCTACTAACAAGTCCTGACAGCCTTGGGCTATCGCAGTCTGAAGGGCTTCGTTCTCGGGGATGTACAAACGATTTTTGTAATATAGTAAGCCCTCCTTTTCTGTCCATTCGTCGGGCATCTTTGTCCCACTTTCTCTTAACCGGACCAGTTCACGGCCCGGTTCCTGCCACTTCTCATCTTCTTTGCCACACACTCTAATCTTGTCTAGAAATGCATCATTCATCGTTCGCGTCAGGGCTGCATTGACATGAGTGCTTGATAGGATTTGTTTTTCTTTTAGCAACCGAGGGTGATAGCGGATATCAGCTGCGCTAAAGAATTCGTTCTTGCTTGTGTCCACTTTGAGGAAACATACTTTGACCTCTTCCTCTTTAGTCGTGATGGATCTCTTGGGGCTTAGGTCGCTAGACCCGAAACCCATCTCTCCGGGCTCGGTTATTCCTAGATGGTCTACTTCCATGGCGTCGGCATTGGCAACCTTTCTATTATGGGTTGCGCTATGCGATCTCCTACCTTAAATACGGAGTCCGCCAGACCATGATTTTGAAGTATGACCTTAACTTCTCCTGTGTAATGCGCATCTATTACACCACTGCCCACTGCTATTCCCATCTTGCTAGCCATACCACTTCTTGCGGCTAGCCTTCCGTAGGGTCCCTCCGGCAATCCTATCGCAAGACCCGTCTGAAACATTTTCACTCCTTTTCCCGGTACAAGTCCTTCTATCAGGGCATAGATGTCCTGACCAGCCGCAAACCTTGATCCTTTCGTTGGGATTATTGCCTTGTCTGAAAGCTTGATTATTCGCAGGCTTGTTGGTTCGCGTTTTTCTGGGGTGAGGGCCGTATCCGCGCTCCGGTTTTGATGAATTATCGAAATTAGAAAATGTTCTCTTTTCAAAATTGACTGTTGGCTGTTAAGTGGTAGCTTCGGCGTGACGTATTCCGACAGCTAGGACCTTAATCGTAATTATATGGGAGAACTCGTTAAGAAGACACGAGTAATGTAGGCTAGATATAATGATTCACTTCAGCATGGATCGTCGAAGTATTGGGAACGATATAAAAGTGTAGATAACTTATTATATTGATAAGATCTCTTCTCCATGCTTGTTGTGTCTAATAGCAGGGAAGATGCTTCGATATTTATATTCCGCGTCTGAGCAATCGCGGTATACATGCTAACTCTATACTAACTAAGTACCTTGCCCGCAACTCTGTGAACTTCACCTGAGTGCGAACACTCGTAGACCCTGAAAATTCTCTATCACACCTTTTGCCTCCCATGGTTAACTTATCGGTCGGCGCATCTGTTATCCCTGATGGTGTGGAGACCACGTCAGGTGTCAGCTCATCCGTTTATCCGTTGACAATAATGGTTACGAATTATCTTGCCGCCGTGCTCACCGAGGGTAGTCTAACTTGCTGGACCGAAGATGGCCATTCTTCGTTGGTTGGTTCCGTCGAGAATTCAACCTGCGACTGCACGTCGTATTCTGGTCTTCCGGCATTACACGACTTGTCCTCGGGATCGTACTTATGGGCTTCTTCCCTCGGACTCCATCTTTTACCAACTTGTCCTCTGTGGATGCACCCGATCCACTTACTGGGCATAGTTACCTCCTTCATACTCTACACAACTTTGTAGGTACGAATGGACTAACCTTCGTGCAAAACGTCCCGTTACCTTCGACCCACTCTTGCGACTGTCTGTCTTCAAGTGTCTGTAACCTTATGCGACGTCCTCCAATTCACCTGCCCCCACTTGCATAAGGTGTCCAAAGGTCTCCCCTCATATACCCAGCGAACAGGATCCGGCGGGACGGACGGTCGCGACGTATACGGTGTTATAACATGTGTTCCATTGATTGTGGTCCTTGGTTTTGGGACGCCACTCCCCTGGCGGCCAGTGATGACGGGCCGTCCCAACGCCGGGGCTGGAGGGGGGTGTTATCTTTTTCCTACGAAGTTGGTGTGCGTCAAGGTAGGGTAACAGTGCCCTGTAAAACCTTGCGGGGAGTCCGTGCGCCTAACACGGGCTCCCCTCTTCGAAGTTTTCGTCCTGAATACTCTATAGCTAATATACAATGTACCTTCCGTCTTTGAGCTCCACATAGTAGGGGTAAAAACCACCAGCGTTTACTTGTCCACTCATGGAGAACCTTTCTTATGTTACTCGACCTCTCTCGGGCCCGGCATCTCCGGGTTTTCTCTATGAAACCTTTCCACCTCTTCCTGCATCTTCTTCATACCTTCGGGTGGTTCCCAAGTATTCACATCCTCTGCGCAGCCTTTCCATTTGACCAAATACCGAAGGTCTTTCATCGGTTTATTCCTTCTTCGTCTCTTTCGCGTGTAGGAGATGATCTCACTTGTAACCATCCTGTCTACCATCCACTCTAAACCCTCCTCGATCTCTTCTGGGTCTCGTGGGGGCTGTCCGCGATTTGGTCGGCTAGAGGCTCGGTAGGGTTCCAACAGCGAAACATGAAACACAGGATGAATTTTCCACCACAGCGATATGTCTAACTTGTACACCCTGCTTCCTTTCTTTTCTAACACTTTGAAAGAGCCATACAGTTTCGGACTCACCTTCTTCGATGGTGGTTTGCTACGTATGTTTTTCGCATTCAACATTACCAAGTCGCAGACCTCGATGCTGGGTTGCTCCATGGCTTTTTGGTCATAATATTTTTTCATCGATTCCAGTGTATTTTCTAGGGTTTGTTTCGCCTGTCGATGTATGTCCTGCATCCAGTGAGCATGCAATGTCGCCCCGGGGTTCTAAGCTTCTCTTTCTTTCATCAATTCCGTCTGTGGATAAAAGCCGTTGTTGGCGAAGAAAGGGGTCATCTTGTGTGCATTGGTAGCTGAGTTGTTGTAGGCAGGTTCTGCCAACGGCAATAGTTGGTACCAGTCGTTCAGATCGTAGTTGACAAATGTTCGTAAGTAACCTTCCAGCACTTGGTTTGTCCTTTCCGTTTGTCCATCAGTCTGCGGGTGGTAAGCCGTTGACATGCGCCCCTTAACTCTTAGCATCTTGCACAATGATTCCCAGAATTCGCCGGAAAACTTCCCCTGCATGTCCGATATGATTTCGGTCGGCAATCCGTGAAGTTTCCAGACTTCCCGAAGGAAGGTATCCGCAACGTCTTTTGCGGTGGCATTCTCGTCGAGGCCGACAAAATGAGCCATCTTGGTGAACCGGTCTACGACTACCATGATCTGGGTCTTACCCCGCCATTCCGGTAGTTGAGTGATGAAGTCCATCGATATGGAGGACCAGGTGGCATAGGGTACTTCTAAAGGTTGAAGTAACCCGTACTTAGCATGCCGTGAGGACTTACTGTGTTGACATTCGTCGCAGGATCGTACATAATCTCTGATCCAATCTGCGAGTCCTTTCCAGTAAATGTCTCTTGTTACTATCTCAATCGTTTTTTCTTGTCCGAAGTGCCTCGCTATTAATGAGTTGTGACAGCCTTGGGCTATCTCGGTTTGCAGGGCTTGTTCCTCGGGGATGTACACACGATTTTTGTAATATAGTAAGCCTTCGATTTCTATCCATTCGTCCGGGATCTTTTTTCCGCCTTCTCTTAACATAACCACTTCACGGCCTCCGTTCTGCCACTTCTCGTCCTCCTTTCCCGCCATCCTAACCTTGTTTAGAAATGCATTGTTCATTGTTCGCGTCAGGGCTGCGTTGACGTGAGTGCTTGTTAACATTTCTCTTTCTTTCATCAACCGAGGGTGATAGCCGATATCAGTTGCGCTAAAGAATTCGTTTTCGCTTGTGTTTGCGTGAAGGAAACATATTTTGACTTCTTCTTCTTTAGCTTTGATGGATCGCTTAGGGTTTAGATCGCTTGACCCAAACCCCATTTTTCCTCGCCCGGTTACTCCTTGATCGTCTACTTCCATGGCATCGGTATTGGCAATCTTCTCTATTATGAGCTGCGCTATCCGATCTCCGGCTTTATACAAGCAGTCGGCTTCGCCATGATTACGAAGTATGACTTTTATCTCGCCGGTGTAATCCGCGTCTATTACACCACCGCCCACTGTGATTCCCATCTTGCTAGCCATACCGGTTCTTGCGGCTAGCCTTCCGTAGGTTCCTTCGGGCAATCCTATCTCAATACCCGTTTCCACAATTGTTTGTCCTTTTGCTGGTACCTGGCCATCTGTCAGGGCGTAGATGTCATGACCGGCTGCAAATGGTGATCCTTTCGTCGGGATTGTAGCCTTTTCCGTGAGCTTCATAATTCTGAGGATTCCGGATTCGCGTGTTTCTGGGATGCCAGCTGTTTCCACGCTTCGTTTTTGATGAATTACGGAAATTTGAAAATGCTCAGATTTCAGGATTGACTGTTCACTGTGACGAGCTGCCTCCTCAGGATGGTACTCCGGCCGTTGACTTAACGCGTCGGGTTTCCCGCCCCGGCTTCCCGGTCGGTAGTCTATTTTGAAGTTATAGTTGGTCAACTCCTGTGCCCATCGAGTTTGCCTTTGGTTTCAGACTGTTTTGGTCATAAAGGACTGTAGGTTTTGGTGGTCCGTGTATACCGTGACGGGTTCTTCTTCACCCCAGAGGTATCTTTTCCATTCTTTGAACACTTCCATTATTGCGAGTAATTCCTTGTCATGTATCTTGTAATTTCTTTCAGAGCTGTTTAGTTCTGGCGAATGCAAAGCCACTGGGTGAAGCCGTCTCCCCGGGTATTGAGATAGTACGCATCCAAGCGCAAAGTCGCTTGCGTCTGTCTCAACCACCGTTTTTCTCCCTGAGTAAAAATGCGATAAAATTTGTGCCGTTGTAAACTTCTTTTTCAACTACTCAAATGCCTCTTGCTGGTCTCTTCCCCAGTGAAAATCCTTTGGGTTGCCCTTCAATGTCTCGGTTATTGGCTTGCATACTATTGAGAAATCTCTGATGAATCGTCGGTAAAAGTTTGCGAACCCAATAAACATTTGTACATCTTTAACCGATCTCGGGTGTGCCCAGTTTTGAACGCATTTCACTTTTCTATCACTCATGGTCATACCGCTTGTCTTGACAATGTATTCCTGGAATTGAACTTCCTCTGGGTGGAACACGGACTTCTTCAACAAGACTGCTAAGTCTGCGGTTCAAGTTGGTTGAGGACCTTTTGGACTAATTTGATGTGGTCGTCCATATTTTCGGAGTATATTAGGATATCGTCTAGGTAGACGACTACCCCATGGTCTAAGAATTCCCTTAGGATTTTGTTCATCATTGTCTGAAATGTTGCGGGAGCGTTAACGAGTCCGAATGGCATGACCTTGTATTCGTACAGTCTGTATCGTGCACGAAAGGCCATTTTGTCTTCGTCGCCGATTCTCATTCGAATAAGATGATATCCATCTTTTACGTCCAGCTTCGTAAACACCTTTGCTCCAGCGATGCGGTCTCGGAGTTAGTCCATGAGTGGTAGGGGGTATTTATTCTGCATCTTCAACTTGTTGAGGTTGCAATAGTTCACGCATAGTCGTAGACTTCAATCTGGGTTCGGAACGAAAAGGATCGGAGCGCCGTAAGGAGATTCGCTATCGGCAATTTTTCCCTCAGCCATCATTTTCTTGAGGTACGTATCGAGCTCGTTTAACTGGTGTGCCGGCATTGGATAAATCGGACCCCGTGGGCCTTCAGCCCCTTCTTTGAGGTTGATGGCATGATCGAAAGTCCTTCGAGGCGCAAACATTTTCGCTTTGTTCTCTTCGAAAAGCTCCTTATACTGCCAATACGGTTTTGGGAGCGTCTCCAACTGTACTACCCCTTCTTCCTCTCGTTCTATACATCCCACATACTGTGCTTCCTCATCGTAAGCCACCGTTTCATCCCATTCAAATATATCGGCCACCGCTTCATCGTCTATATGAGCATGGCACCTTGTTTCTTCAAAGGCCCATTTGCCTGGGTCTGCTATATTTTTGAGGGGGTGTTCGTTATGCCACCAGCCAAAGGGTATGATTAAAACATATCTTCCTGCGTTCGCAATTTCGCAGGACATCATGCTTCGGTGGCTGTTGGCACCGATTTCTAGGAGAATAGGATGGGTATAGAATGTTCCTGCAGTAGGCGCGGTTTCGCCATCGAAGGTTGTGATTTTTAACGGTGAATCCCTAGCTTCAGCCGGGATTTCGAGGCGTCCTGCGGTGTCTTGGTTCTTGAGAAAGATATTTGAACCAGAATCTAAGAGGACATTTATCGCGTGTTTTCGTGCTTTGATTTCAATAAATGCCTTCCCCTCAGGGCAGGCGTAATGGTTGGGTTTTTTAATGGGTCTAGAGCTTTCGCTCGGTCCTGAATGGGATCGTTCCATCGTCCGGGTTACAAGTAGTGTGGGGGTTTGTTACCGCGCCTGCGCAGTTTGGGCTCTTAAACCCTTCTCAGACAAACTTTCACAATAAGTGTCATATATTTTGATATCGGGCAGCCCACTACTAGCGGTCTTTACCTCCTGCCGAGAGGTTCCGACATCACAGGAGTGGTGGTTCACTAGAGTACCCCTCGAGTTTGCGACTAGGGTATGCGGCCCTTTAACCTCGACTTAGCTCTCATGTGAGGCTGTCCCTTATGACGAATCCAGTGTACCTTCGCCTTCGAGTTTCGTCTCACTCCCGAGACCCCCTCCGACACCATTCGTCGAGCATGAACCTTGTGCCCAATAGAGGCGCCCCCAGCTTCTATTTTCCCGGCGGTTTTACCCCGAGCGAAAGTCAGGTTGCCCTGAATTTCGACCCTCCTTCGCGTGTCATGCAACTCAAGTCCCGTTCCGACGAATGGTAGTATTCTCTTTCCCTTTTAGTCTGGTGGACCGCTTTCTTCACTTGTAATTTTTTATGGCTCCCGTGGTGAGCACGGACTACACATTTTGGGACGTAAAATGGCAACCGCTATCCTTTGGTCTTTTAGCCTTCCGGTGGGATATCGTCACCGATTACACCGCAGGTCTTTCGATTCGAGGCGGCAACCTCACTACCCGATCACCGTGGTTGTCGGTACCTTGATGACTTTTCATAAAATTTCGTCATCTTCAAAAGCCCAAGCCGGGGGCCTTTGAACCGCTGGTCGTGAGCTTTCTCCCTGGCCATCAACGGCCAAAGTCGCTACCTGGGGGCGTCGTTTTGGCGCGCATGCGGACTGTCGTTTGGGCTTGGATTGCCCTCCATATATAGCCGACACTTGTATCGGCTTTCGACAGTATTTCCAAGCGTCGTTTTTCATTCCGCTTCGCGTGCATTTGTTGTGAGATTTCCGGTTATCGACAACCTTTTGATCGACGCCCTGGTGAACTTCTGCCCACACCTTCAGTCTAACCTCCCCCGCCGGTGACTCCGACCCTTCTTTCTTCACCTTTCTCTCCCCAGCCTTTTTCCTCTGGTAGTCCGCCTTTTCCTTAGCCATGCACTCCCTTTTTACACGCTTTGCCGTGACCGTTGGCTTCGAATCCTCGAACTTTCTTTTTTCGTCTTGTGTCGAGCCGGAGGGACCGCCTCCTCGAAGATCCTTTCTTTCCTTGAGATCTTCTGCCGCTCTGGTTACGGTCCTGACTGCTTCCAACAATTCCCCATCGTCGACATATTCTCTATGCGAGAGCCCTCGCAATGCTTCTATGGGACCCTTGTCTTCAATCATTTTTCTGCAGGCTATCCCGGTGACTCTTGCATGGATGTGGAGATTACCCATTTCCATCAAGAATTTGGTTACCTCACGGCGATATTTGACCGATCCCATTTCTCTTAGAGATTTTTCAGCTTCATGGGTGGGTCCGCAGCGTCGCAGGGCTTGTTCTGCAAAAACATGCCAGAACTCGTATCCATCTTGTCTTGTGTAACCTATTTCTCCGGTCATTTGTCGTGGGTAGGTTAACGCAAACGGTGCGACTTCTTTCCCGTCCATTCGGCTTATGGCGTATCGGATTCGTTGTGCCTCGTCCTCCCCCTGCCAAATGTTTCGACCAAAATAATCTGTGCATGTCATTAGCCACATGCGAATATCTTGGTGTTTCTGGTTCCTAAACATGGCAGGGGGTTTCGCTGGAACTCTCGTTCGTTGTCCCAAGGCGTTGGCCGTGACTCGAGAGAACAGGTTAAACTGTTCATCGTTCTCGACGTCGTAGCCGTCTACTTCTGGCTTGGGTGCGGGTCTCCCGTCCCGTCTTCCTTTCCTACCCTCGTCTGGTTTCCTGCCAGATCCTTCTGCCTCATCATCGGGGTCTCCTCCACCTCCGCCGCCTGGAGCTCCGGTCGCTCCTTGTCATGGTGGTGGTGGTGGTCTTCCTCCGCCTGCCCCCGAAGCCTCTGGTGTCGGATCTGACACCTTGCCTTTTCCCTTTACCTGTCCCAGCAACTGTTCCACCAGGGCCTTACGCACCGCGATCTGACCATCTTGGGCTTCTCTAGACTCCTGTTGTCGTTGCAGCTCATCCCTTACGAGATTAATGCTTATCTCGTGATTTTCCAGCTCCCGTTTGTATTGTTCGTTTATTCGAACAATCTCTTGGTCGAGAAGTAGGTCCCGCTGCATGGACTGTTCGCCAGTTCCTTGCACTGCTTCGTGGAGGTGAGAGGTGACAGCCTCGTGTCTGGCCTGTCGCTCATCTGTTTCACCAAGGCGTTCCGCGACCTGGGTTGCAAAGCTCTCTTGGACCTTCTGAGATTTCAAGTCCAAAAGCTGAACTTGCTCGTCTATTCGAGGGAGTTCTCGACCGACTATCTGGACCCCAGATTTCAACTCATTTTTGACCGTTACCAGTTCTTGGGCCATTAATAAGATATTGGTCGGGAGGGAACTGAATGCAAGATGGTACCCATCTTGACTGACCGTGAGCTTTGGGTCAAATCGGCCGAGGATCTGATCTAATCTTCGGAACCGACCGACTATGACGGATTCGCCTGTGGGTTCAGGCGTTTGGCAACCTCCTGGCCGTCGTTCGTTCCGTATTTTTCTAGAAAGCCTAATCCGAAAGCGGAGCGGGGTGTGCGGTCGGCCGAATGTGTACGGGCTAGGTGGGTGACCTTTGTCTCCACACTAGGGGCTGAGGTTCGGGACAGTTCATCACCTCCCTAATCTGCTTCATCTCCTCCAGCTCCTTCTCCTCCTTGCCATTCCATGGCTTCCGCAGCTTTGGGGTCAGAAGACATTCTTTTGCCTTTGTCAATGGAAACTTATCTATTTGTTTCCTCCCCAAACTGCCGGTATCTCAAAGCACTGACTTGTGTGTTGATTGCTTTCTGGGTACTGGGTGTACCAAATGGAGTTTGGCTTCTCCGAGGGGGTTTTGTAGGTAAAGTTTTCACGGTATTGGTAACGGTATAGTTCGGAGAGGTGTTCGAGTGTGACAGTGTTTTCTGGGTTTATCCACCAGAAATAAGATTCGTGGTAGGGCTCTTGTGTTCCTAATTCGGGTATAGGCGTGAGGACTTCGTCGCTTGAGATAGTCCTCAATGGTCTTGGATCCAAAGGTTTTTTGGGTTTGGGAGTATGACTGTCTCTGCCCAACATTCGTCTCCGTAACGATGAGAAGTATCAATATACTGTTAGGTGGTAGCTTCGGCGTGTCGTATTCCGACAGCTAGGACCTCAATCGTAATTATATCGGAGAACTCGTTAAGAAGACACGAGTAATGTAGGCTAGATATAATGATTCACTTTGGCATAGATCGTCGAAGTATTGGTAACAAGATAAAAGTGTAGATAACTTATTATTTTGATAAGATCTCTTCTCCGTGCTTGTTGTTTCTAATAGCAGCGAAGATGCTTCGATATTTATATTCCACGTCTGAGCAATCGCGGTTTATATGCTAACTCTATACTAACTCAGTACCTTGCCCGCAACCCTGCGAACTTCACCTGAGTGCGAACACTCATAGACCCTGAAAATTCTCTATCACACCTTTTTGCTCCCATGGTCAACTTATCGGTGTGCGCATTTGTTATCCCTGATCGTGTGGAGACCACGTCAGGTGTCAGCTCATCCGTTTATCCGTTGACAACAATGGTTACGAATTATCTTGCCCCCTTGCTCACCGAGAGTAGTCTAACTCGCTGGACCGAAGATGGCCATTCTTCGTTGGTTGGTTCCCTCGAGAATTCAACACGGGCCTGCATGTCGTATTCTGGTCTTCCGGCATTACACGACTTGTCCTTGGCATCATACCTATGGGCTTCTTCCCTCGGACTCCATCTTTTGCCAACTTGTCCTCTGTGAATGCACCCGATCCACTTACCGGGCATAGTTACATCCTTCATACTCTGCACGACTTTGTAGGTACTAGGGGACTAACCTTCGTGCGAAACGTCCCGTCACCTTCGACCCACCCTTCCGACAGTCTGTCTTCAAGTGTCTGTAACCTTACGCGCCGTCGTCCGATTCACCTGCCTCCACTTGCATAAGGTGTCCAAAGGTCTCCCCCCATATACCCTGCGAACAGGGCCCGGTCGGACGGGCGGTCGCGACGTATACGGTGTTATAGGATGTGTGCGATTGATTGCGGTCTTTGGTGTTGGGACGCAACCAGCCAAGCGGCCAGTGATGACGCGCCGTCCCAACGCTGGGGCAGGAGGGGGGTGTTATCTTTTTCCTTCGAAGTTCGCGTGTGTCAAGGTAGGGTAACTGTGCCGTGTAAATCCTTACAGTGAGTCAGTGGGCCTAACATTCGGTATGACGAGCTCTCTCCTCAGGACGGTACTCCGGCCGTCTACTTAACGCCTCGGGTTTCCCGCCCCTGCTTCCCGGTCGATAGACTATTTTCATGTTATAATTCGTCAACTCCGGCGTGCATCAAATTTGCCGCTCGTTGCAGACTTTTTTGTTCAGAAAGGACTGTAGAATTTGTGTGTCGGTAGATACCGTCACGGGCTCCTCTTCACCCCAGAGGTATCATTTCCATTCTTTGAACCTCTCCATAATCGTGAGCAGTTGTTTGTCATGTATCTGGTAATTTCTCTCAGCGCTGTTTAGTTTTCGAGAATGGAAAGCTAGCGTGTGAAGCCCACTGCCCTGGTACTGAGATTGTACGGATCAGAGCGCAAAGTCCCTTCCGTCCGTCTCAACCACCGTCTTCCTCTGTGGGTAAAAATGCGATAAAATTGGTGCCGTTGTAAACCTCCTCAACACCTCCTCAAAGGCCTCTTCCTGCTCTCTTCCTCAGTGAAAATCCTTTGGGTTTTCTTTTAACGTTGCGGTTATTGCCTTTCATACTTTTGAGAAATCTTTGATTAATCGTGGGTAAAAGTGTGCATTTCCAATGTCAATTTGTACTTCTTTAACCGATCTCGACTGTGCCCAGTTTTGAACGCTTTTCACTTTTCTGTCACTCATGGTGACGCCGCTCGTGTTGACAATGAACCCTTGGAATTCGACTTCTTCCTGATAAAATCCCGACTTCATCAACAAGACTGCTAAGTCATGTTGCTTGAGCCGGTCAAGGACTTTTTGGACTAACTTAATATGCATCTTCATATTTTCGGAGTATATCACGATATCGTCTAAGTAGACGACTACTCCGTGGTCGAAGAATTGCCTTAGGACGTTGTTCATCATTGTCGGAAACGTCGCGGGGGTGTTAACAAGCCGGAAAGGCATTACCTTGTATTCATACTGTCCGTATCGTTTACGAAAGGCTTTCGTGTGTTCATCGCCTTTCCTCATTCGAATAAGATGATATCCATCTTTTAGATCGAGCTTCGTAAGTACTTTTGCGCCAGCAACACGGTCTCGTAGTTCATCCATGAGTGGTAAGTGGTATTTGTTCAGGATCGTCAGTTTATTGAGGATCCTATAATCTACCCATAGCCGTAGACTTCCATCTGGTTTTGGAATGAAGAAGATTGGAGCACCGTAAGGCGATTCGCTGTCGGCTATTTTACCATCTGCCAGAATTCTCTTGAGGTATTTATCCAGCACGTTCCACTGGTGTGCCCACATCGGGCAAATTAGACCCCAAGGGGGTTCAGCTCCTTCCTTAAGGTTGATGGCGTGGTCGAAGGTTCTTCGAGGTGCCAACATCTTACCCTTTTTCTGTTCAAAAAGGTCCTTATACTCCCAATATAGTTTCGGCAGCGTCTCCAACTGTACTCCTCCTTCTCCCTCTCGTTCTATCCTTCCTTCGTACTGTGCCTCCTCATCGTAAGCCACAGTTTAATCCCACTCAAACAAGTCCGCCACCGCTTCATCTTCTATATGGCCGTGGCAATTCGCTTCCTCAAAAACCCATTTACTTGGATGTGCGATATTTCTCAGGGGTGTTCATCATGCCACCACCCAAAGGGTATGATTAGATCATACCTTCCTGGGTTCGCTATTTCGCAGGATATGGTGCTTCGGTGTCCGTTGGCACGGATTTCCAATAGAGTAGGATGGGTATAGAATATTCCTCCGCTGTTAGGCGCACAGACTCCCCGTAAGGATTTACAGGGCAAGGTTACCCTACCTTGACGCACACCAACTTCGAAGGAACAAGATAACACCCCCCTCCAGCCCCGGCGTTGGGACAGCGCGTCATCACAGGCCGCCTGGGTAGTCACGTCCCAACACCAAAGACCACTATCAACGGAGCACATCTTATAACACCGTATACGTCGCGGCCATCAGTTCGACCGGACCCTGTTCGCAGGGTATATGGGGGGAGAGCTCCGGGCGTCTTATGCAAGTGGAAGCAGGTGAATCGGACGACGGCGCATAAGGTTACAGACGCTTGAGGACAGACAGTCGGAAGGGTGGTCGAAGGTAACGGGACGTTTCCCACGAAAGTAAGTCCCCGCGTACCTACTATGTCGTGTAGAGTATGAAGGAGGTAACTATGCGCAGTAAGTGCATCGGGTGCATCCACAAAGGACAAGTTAGTAAAAGATGGAGTCCGAGGGAAGAAGCCCATAGGTACGATCCCAAGGACAAGTCGTGTAATGCTGGAAGACCAGAAAACGACAGGCAGTCGTGTGTCGAATTCTCAACGGAACCAACCAACGAAAAATGGCCATCTTCGGTCAAGCGAATTAGACTACCCTCGGTGAGCACGGGGACAAGATAATTCGTAACCATTGTTGTCAACGGATAAACGGATGGGCTGACACCTGACGTGGTCTCCCGACCATCAGGGATAACAGACGCGCAGACCGATAAGTTGACCATGGGAGCAAAAGGTGTGGTAGAGAGTTTTCAGGGTCTACGAGTGTTCGCACTCAGGAGAGGTTCGCAGAGTTGCGGGCAAGGTACTTAGCTCGTATAGAGTTAGCATGTATACCACGATTGCTCAGACGCGGAATATCAATATCGAAGCATCTTCACTGCTATTAGACACAACAAGTACGGAGAAGAGATCTTATCAATATAATAAGTTATCTACACTTTTATATCGTTACCAATACTTCAACGATCTATACCGAAGCGAATAAATTATATCTACCCTATATTACTCGTGTCTTCTTAACGAGTTCTCCGATATAATCACGATTAACGTCCTAGCTGTCGGAATACCTCACGCCGAAGCTACCACCTAACAGTATATTGATACTTCTCATCGTTACCGAGACGAATGTTGGGCAGAGACACTCATACTCCCAAACCCAAAATCCTTTTCAAACCAAGACCATTGAGGACGACCTCAATATCACAAGTCTATTTCCCAACCTTCATAAGGGAACTAGGAACACAAAAACCCTATCACGAAACCTACGCTTACTGGACAAATCCAAAAAACACCATTACCACCAAAGACCTAGAAACCTTATACCAGCATTGGGAAGGCGAAGGTTTCCGTTATTACGAACTAGAGGAGGAAATAGGTCAGGTGTGGTACATCGAGTACTATAGCGACTGAAGACGCTCAAGCCCAGAGTTTGAAATACCTGAAGCCTGGGGAGGAAACAGCAGATAGGTTTTCCTTGTAGAAACCGCAGAGATGACTTCTGACCCCAAAGCGCCTGAAGTCATGGAATGGCAACAGGAAGAAGGAGGCGGAGGAAGCGAAGGAGGGGATGAGCTCTCCTCGGTTCAAGCTCCCAGGGTGGGAACCAGCGTCATCAACCTCGTTCGATCGCATTCGGCAGATCGGACACCCCGATCCGCTGTGGGCATATGCTTCTTGGCGAAATATGGAGGGAAAGCTCCAAGAGGAAGTCGCCGAACGCCCGAGCCTAACGGCGAATCCCAGATGGCCGTTCGGATCAGAAGATTAGACCAAATCCTCGGCCGGTTTGACCCAAAACTCACCACAAGCCAAGATAGAGAACATCTTGTCTTCAGCTCCCTTCCACCAATACCCTATTAATGGCCCAACCACTGGTAACCGTCAAAAATCAGTTGAAGTCCGGGGTCCAGATAGTTGGTCGAGAACTCACCCAAATAGACGAACAAGGGCAATTTTTGGACTTGGAGTCGCAAAAAGTCATGGAAAGCTTCGCAACCCAGGTCGCGGAATGACTGGGGGAGACGGACGAGAGACAAACCATACACGAGGCAGTCACCTCCCATCTTCAAGAAGCTGTGCAGGGGACTGGCGAACAGTCAATGCATAGAGACCTACTCCTGGACCAAGAGTTGTTCGAATAAACGAACAACATAAACGGGAGATGGAAAATCACGAGATAAGTATCAATCTCGTAAGGGATGAGTTGCAACGACAACAGGAGTCTCGAGAAGCCCAAGATGGAGAGATCGGGGTGCTTAAGGCTCTGGTGGAACAGTTGTTGGGACAAGTCAAAGGGAAAAGCAAGGTGTCAGATCCGACACCAGACGCTTCAGGTGCAGGTGGAGGAAGACCACCACCACCACGACACAGAGTGACAGGAGCTCCAGGCGGAGGAGGGGGAGGAGACCCCAATGACGACGGAGAAGGGTCTAGTAGGAAACCAGACGAAAGAAGGAAAGGAAGACGGGATGAGAGACCCGGACCCCAGCCGGAAGAAAACGACTATGACGCCGAAAACGACGAACAGTTTAACCTGTTCTCATGGGTCATGACCAACGCCTTGGGACAACGAACGAGAGTCCCGGCGGAACCCCCTGCCATGTTTAGGAACGAGAATCACCAAGATATCCGCATGTGTCTAATGACATGCACCGATTACTTTGGTCAAAACAGTTGGCAGTGGGAGGACGAGGCACAACGAATCCGGTACGCAATAAGCCGAATGGACGGGAAAGAAGTCGCACCGTTTGCGTTAACCTACCAACGACAAATGACCGGAGAAATAGGTTATACAAGACAAGAAGGGTACGAGTTCTGGCATGTCTTTGCAGAACAAGCCCTGCGACGCTTCGGACCCACCCAGGAAGCGGAAAAATCCCTACGAGAAATGGGATCGGTCAAATATCGCGGTGATGTCGCCAAATTCTTGATGGAGATGGAAAATCTCCATATCCCTGCAAGAGTCACCGGGATAGCCTGGAGAAAAATGATTGAAGACAAACTTCCCGTAGAAGCATTGCGACGGCTCTCACATTGAGAATATGTCGATGATGGGGAATGGTTGGAAGCAGTCAGGACCGTAACCCGAGCGGAAAAAGATTTCAAGGAAAGAAAAGATCTTGAAGGGGGCGGTCCCTCCGGCACGACACGAGGCGAGAAACGAAAGTTCGAGGATTCGAGGCCAATGGTCGCCGCAAAGCGTGTAAAGAAGCAGTACACGGCTAAGGAAAAAGCGGACTACCAAAAGAAAAAGGCTGGGGAAAGAAAGGTGAAAAAACAAGGGTCAGTGGCACCGACGGTGGAGGTTAGACATACGGTGTGGTCGGAAGCACACCAGGGCGTCGATCAGAAGGTTGTCGATAAACGCAAATCTGACAACGAATGCACGCAATGCGGAATGAAAAACCACACTTGGAAATACTGTCGAAAGCCGATACAAGTGTCGGCTATATATTGAGGGCAATCGAAGCCCAAACGACAGTCCGCATTCGCGCCAAAACGACGCCCTCAGGTAGTTTCGGACTCGGCTTCTTCGATGGTGGTTTGGTGCGTATATTCTTCGAATTCAACATTACCAAGTCGCGACCTTCGATCCTGGGTTGTTCTGTCGCCTTGCGGTCGTAATATTTCTTCATCGATTCCCGCGTATTTTCTAACGTTTGTTTCGCTTGCTGATGTATGTCCTGCATCCAGTGAGCATACATTGTCGCCCCAGGGTTATGAGCTTCTCTTTCTTTCATCCATTCTCTCTGTGGATTAAAGCCGTAATTGGCGAAGAAAGGGGTCATTTTGTGTGCGTTGGTAGCCGAGTTGTTGTAGGCATGTTCTGCTAACGGCAATAGTTGGTACCAGTCGTTCTGATCGTAGTTGACAAATGTTCGTAAGTAGCCTTCCAGCACTTGGTTGGTCCTTTCCGTTTGTACATCAGTCTGATGGTAGTACGCCATTGACATGCGCCTTTTAACACCTTGCATCTTGCATAATGATTGCCAGAATTCGCGGGAAAACTTCGGGTCCATGTCCGATATGATTTCGGTCGGTAATCCCTGCAGTTTCCAAACTTCCCGAAAGAAGGTATCCGCAACATCCTTTGCCGTCGCATTTTCGTAGAGGCCGATAAAATGAGCCATCTTGGTGAACCGGTCTACTACTACCATGATCTGTGTCTTACCCTGCGATGCCGGTAGTTGGGTGATAAAGTCCGTCGAGATGGAGGACCAGGCGGCATACGGTACTTCTTATGGTTGAAGTAACCTGTACTTGGCATGCCGTGGGGATTTACTGTGTTGACATTCGTCGCAGGATCGTACATAGTCTCTGATCCAATCTGCGAGTCCTTTCTGGTAAAGGTCCCTCGTTACTACCTCAATCGTTTTCTCCTGTCCGAAGTGCCCTGCTACTAATGAGTCGTGACAGCCTTGGGCTATCTCTGTTTGAAGGGCTTCGTTCACGGGGATGTACAAACGATTTTTGTAATATAGTAACTCGTCCTTTGCTATCCATTTGTCCCGCATCTTTTTCCCGCTTTCTCTTAACCTAACCAGTTTACGGCCTCGGTCCTGCCACTTCTCATACTCCTTACCAGCCACTCTAATTTTGTCCAGCAATGAATCGTTCATTGTTTGCCTCAGGGCGGCATTGACATGAGGGCTTGATAACATTTCTTTTTCTTTCATTAACCGAGGGTGATAGCCGATACCAGCTGCGCTAAAGAATTCATTTTCCCTTGTGTCCGTATGAAGGAAACATATTTTGACTTCATCTTCTTTAGCCGTGATGGATCGCTTAGGGTTCATGTCACTTGATCCGAAGCCCATCTTTCCACGCTCTGTTATTCCCAGATCATCTCCTTCCATGGCGTCGGCGTTGGCAACTTTCTCTACAATGAGTTGCGCTATCCGATCTTCTGCCTTAAATACGCAGTCCGCTTCGCCATGATTTCGAAGTATGACCTTGACTTCTCCGGTGTAATCTGCATTTATTACACCACCGCCCACTGCGATTCCCATCTTGCTAGCCATACCACTTCTTGCGGCTAGCCTTCCGTAAGTTCCTTCCGGCAATCCTATCACAATACCCGTCTCCACCATTGTCTGTCCTTTTGCTGGTACCCTCCCGTCTGTCAGGGCGTAGATGTCATGACCGGCCGCAAATCGTGATCCTTTCGTCGGGATTATAGCCTTATCTGAAAGTTTCATTATTCTGAGGGTTGTGGGTTCGCGTTTTTCTGGAATGAGGGCTGTCTCTGCGCTTCGCTTTTGATGAATTACGGAAATTTGAAAATGTTCTGATTTCAAAATTGACTGTTCACTGTGACGAGCTCCCTGCTCAGGACGGTACTCCCGCCGTCTACTTAACGTATCTGGTTTCCCGCCTCTGCTTCCTGGTCGATACACTATTTTGAAGTTGTAGTTTGTCAACTCCTGTGCCCATCGAATTTGGTGTTGGTTCCAGACCTTTTTGGTCAAAAAGGACTGTAGGTTTTGGTGGTCAGTATATACCGTCGCGGGCTCTTCTTCTCCCCAGAGGTTTCTTTTCCCTTCTTTAAACGCCTCCATTATTGCGAGTAATTCTTTATCATGGATCTCGTAATTTCTTTCAGCGCTGTTTAGTTTTCCAGCATGGAAAGCCTCTGGGTGAAGCCGTCTCCCCTGGTAATGAGATAGTACACATCCCAGCGCAAAGTCGCTTGGGTCTGTATCAATCACCGTTTTCCTCCCTGGGTAAAAATGCGATAAAATTGGTCCCGTTGTAAACCTCTTTTTCAACTCCTCAAACGCCTCTTCCTGCTCTCTTCCCCAGTGAAAATCCTTTGGGTTTCCTTTCAACGTCTCGGTTATTGGCTTGCAAACTTTCGAAAAGTCTTTGATGAATCGACGATAGAAGTTTGCGAATCAAATGAAGATTTGGACTTCTTTAACCAATCTCAGATGTGCCCAGTTTTGAACGGTTTTCACTTTCCTATCACTCATGGTGACGACGCTTGTCTTGACAATATACCGCAAGAATTCGACTTCCTCTTGGTGGAACACCGACTTCTTTCACGAGACTGCAAGGTCGTGCTGTTCAAGTTGGTCGAGGACCTTCTGCACTAGTTTGATGTGGTCGTCCATATTTTCGGAGTATATTAGGATATCGTCTACGTAGACGACTACCCCGTGGTCCAGGAATTCCCTTAGGATATTGTTCATTATTGTCTGAAACGTTGCGGGAGCGTTGACGAGCCCGAAAGGCATGACCTTGTATTCGTACTGTCCGTATCGTGTACGAAAAGCTGTTTTATGTTCATCTCCTTTTCTCATTCGTATAAGATGATATCCATCTTTTAGGCCGAGCTTCGTAAATACTTTTGCTCCAGCAACGCGGTCTTGTAGTTCATACATGAGCGGTAGAGGGTATTTATTCAGGATGGTCAATTTGTTGAGGTTTCTATAATCTACGCACAATCGTAGACTTCCATCTGGTTTTGGAACGAAGCGGATCGGAGCGTCGTAAGGAGATTCGCTATCCGCAATTTTTCCCTTGGCGATCATTTTCTTGAGGTCCTTATCCAGCTCGCTCAACTGTTGTGCCGACATTGGATAAATGGGACCCCATGGGGGTTCGGCCCCTGCTTTAAGGTTGATGGTGGGATCGAAAGTCCTTCGCGGTGCCAACATTTTGGCTTTTTTCTCTTCAAAAAGCTCCTTATACTGCCAATACGGTTTGGGCAGCGTTTCCAATTGTACTGCTCCTTCTTCCTCTCGTTCTATCCGTCCCACATACTGTGCTTCTTCATCGTAAGCCACGGTTTCATCCCATTCAAACATATCCGCCACCGCCTCATCTTCTATATGAGCGTTGCACTTTGCTTCTTCAAAGGCCCATTTACGTGGGTCCGCGATATTTTTAAGGGGGTGCTCATCATGCCACCACCCAAAGGGTATGATTAAGTCATACTTTCCTGCATTCGCAATTTCGCAGGATATCATACTTCGGTGGCCGTTGGCACCGATTTCTAGGAGAATAGGATGGGTATAGAAGGTTCCTCCAGTAGGCGCGGTTTGGCCATCGAAGGTTGTGATTTTCAACAGTGAATCCCTAGCTTCAGTCGGGATTTCGAGCTGTCGTGTGGTGTCTTGGTTCATGAGAATGATATTTGAACCAGAATCTAAGAGGACGTTTATCGCGTGTTTTCGTCCTTTGATTTCACTAAATGCCTTCCCCTCAGGGCAGGGGTAATGCTTGGGTTTTTTAATGGGTCTAGAGCTTTCGCTCTTTCCTTGATGAAATATTTTCATCGTTGTGGTTACAAGTAGCGTGGGGGTTTGTTACCGCACCTGCACAGTTTCGGCTCTTAAACCCTCCTCAGACAAACCTGTACAATAAGCGTCTCATATTGTGATATCGGGCAGCCCACTACTAGCCGTCTTTACCTCCTGCCGAGGAGTTCCCCTATGACAGGAGTGGTGGTTCACTAGAGTACCCCTCAAGTTCGCAACTAGGGTGCGCGGCCCTTTATCGTTGACTTAGCCCTCATATGAGGCTGTCCCCTGTGACGAATCCACAGTACCTCCGCCTTCGAGTTTGGTCTCACTCCCGAGACCCCCTCAGACACCATTCGTCGGGCATGAACCTTGTGCCCAATAGAGGCGCCCCCAGCTTCTATTTGCCCGGCTTTTTTACTCGGAGGGAAAGTCTGGTTGCCCTGGATTTCGACCCTCCTCACGCGTGTCTTGCAACTCAAGTTCCGTTCCAACGAATGTTAATCTTCTTTTTCCCTTTGAGTCTCGAGGACCGCTTTCTTCACTTGTAGTTTTTTATGGCTCCCGTGGTGAGCACGGACTACCGATTTTTGAACGTAAAATGGCAACCGCTATCCTTTGGTCTTTTAGCCTTCCGGTGGGATATCGTCACCGACTATGCCGCAGGTCTTAGGATTCGAGGCGGCAACCTCACTACCCGATCACCGTACTTGTCGGTACCTTGATGACTTTTCATAAAATTTCGTCATCTTCAAAAGCCCAAGCTGGGGGCCTTTGAACCGCTCGTCGTGAGCTTTTGTTACGGGGTAGCTAACACGGTAGGATTCTGGGCTAACTAGGCCGAGGATATTCGAGACAACGGAATATAGGTCAGGAAGGCTCAAGAAGAATTGTTCGATAAAGTAATAGAAGAATATCGTAATAACTTATAAT
>Ga0307513_10000197_pt1 | contig 87328 bp, 102 predicted proteins | sample 15_EM_MG_FD_202174 | JGI IMG/M metagenome (GOLD analysis project Ga0307513, IMG submission 202174) | Populus trichocarpa ectomycorrhiza microbial communities from riparian zone in the Pacific Northwest, United States - 15_EM | ecosystem: Host-associated > Plants > Roots > Unclassified | place...
CCCCACCCCTTCCTTACTCTGCCACCCCGACGCCCTCGGTGGTGAACCAGAGAAATAATTATGCAGAACGACGAGGTCTACCAGGCCACTACAGCCGTCTTGAGGGCTCTCGCGAAGGGTGATTACCAGGGCCCTGGGGAGGAGCCCAAAATCTGTCTACCTGGGCACGACACCTTTGAGAAGCGAACTCTGGAACGGGAACTACTTTCTCTCACCCACCGGATCCGTCATTTAGAGGCAAAGGCTGCTACTGTTAATCGGAATTTTCCAGATACACCAAATGAAAATGGTGCTCCATCATCTCCCTTTGGTCTCAGCGCTACAGGCCGTCATCCTTCTCCCATCCCCATCAATGGTGGTTTGACGGGCGGTCAAAGAAATGGCGGTAGCCCCGGGAGCGATGCTAGTGACCAATCGAGTCAACTCGAAGTTCTTCATCAGCATGTGAAATCTCAAGAGCAGGAGATTCAAGAAAACCGGAAGATAATGAAGAATTTGATGGAGGAGGCAGAGAAGGCCAAACAAGCCCCACAGCTTCCAATAGATGAAGCTACTAAAGTAGAACGACTCCATAGGGAGCTCAAAAAATCACAGCAAGCGAACGAGGCTTTCTCGAAAGCTTTGCGTGAGATTGGGGAGATTGTAACGGCTGGTACGTTTTCGCTCGTCACTTTGGGATAGATTCTGTGGATTGCTTGGAAACAATCGCTAACCTTTGCATGAACGAACCGACAATAGTGGCCAAGGGAGATTTGAACAAAAAGGTTACTGTTCATGCTGTAGAGATGGACCCTGAAATCACTACATTCAAAAACACCATAAACACGATGACGGATCAATTGCAAACATTTGCCAGCGAAGTATCTAGAGTAGCCCGTGAAGTGGGAACCGAGGGGCGGCTCGGTGGACAAGCCAAGATCGCGGGAGTCGAGGGAACTTGGATGGAATTGACCAACAACGGTATTACAACATTTACACATTTTACATTTTTGCATCGTTTCATTTTTTTTTGCGTTGTCCCGGCGCACGGGGTAGATGCGGGATGGGATGTGGCGCTATTGGTTGCTGACATGCGGTTTGATTAGTTAACGTCATGGCTTCCAATCTCACCAACCAAGTGCGAGAAATCGCAGACGTTACCACGGCTGTAGCCAATGGTGATCTCTCCCGAAAGATCCACGTGCACGCACAAGGGGAGATCTTAGAACTCCAACAGACTATCAACTCCATGGTTGACCAGCTTCGTACTTTTGCATTTGAAGTCACTCGGGTGTCTCGGGAAGTTGGAATCGATGGTATCCTTGGTGGCCAGGCTGAAATACGCGAGGTGACTTTTCCTTTCCTTATCCACTATTATAAAGCTCAATCCTAATGATGTGTTTGCGGTATTCAGGTCAAAGGAACATGGCGGGAACTCACAGACAACGTTAATGCTATGGCTGCAAATCTCACGGATCAAGTCAGAAATATAGCTGCTGTTACTACTGCCGTCGCTGAAGGAGATCTAACTAAGAAAGTGAGCGCGTTATGCAAGGGCGAAATCCTACAACTTAAGGAGACTATCAATAAGATGGTTGACCGTCTTCAAAACTTCGCCACTGAGGTCACAAAGGTGGCTCGGGAAGTCGGAACAGAAGGCAAGCTTGGTGGACAGGCTCGTGTTGAGGATGTGGAAGGCACGTGGAAGTCTCTTACTGAGAATGTCAACAGCATGGCTCGAAATCTTACGACTCAAGTTCGGAGTATCGCCTCCGTTACTACTGCTGTGGCGGAAGGGAACTTGTCACGGAAGATTGATGTACATGCTCAGGGAGAAATTTTACAGCTTAAAGATACTATCAATAAGATGGTCGAGCGCCTGCAGAACTTTGCTACTGAGGTCACCAAGGTTGCTAGAGAGGTCGGAACTGATGGTATCTTGGGAGGACAAGCAAGGGTACGGATTTCTCCTGATCTGCCCCCTGATATCGGTGGTTTGTTAACGACACCCCATGACGCAGGTACAAGATGTTGAAGGAACGTGGAAGGATCTTACCGACAACGTCAACATCATGGCCAACAATCTTACGACACAAGTACGAAGTATCGCCGATGTCACCACCGCCGTGGCTCAGGGCGATTTGAGTCGAAAGATCACTGTGCATGCTCAAGGAGAAGTCTTGGCCTTGAAGTCAACTATTAATAAGATGGTGGATCGGTTGGAAGTCTTCTCACGAGAGGTCAAGCGGGTAGCAAGAGATGTGGGAATTGATGGCAAATTAGGTGTGCAGGCTGAAGTCAACGATGTCGATGGATTATGGAAGGAAATCACCAGCAATGTCAATACCATGGCCCAGAATCTCACCACCCAGGTCAGAGCCTTCGGGTCTATCACTGCCGCTGCGGCAGATGGTGACTTCAATCGCTTTATCACTGTTGAGGCTTCTGGAGAAATGGATGCTCTCAAGACCAAAATCAACCAGATGGTCTTCAACCTCAGGGATAGCATCCAGAAGAATACCGCTGCTCGTGAGACCGCGGAATTGGCCAATAGGACTAAATCCGAATTTTTGGCTAATATGTCACACGAAATAAGAACACCCATGAATGGTATTATCGGAATGGTATGGCTAGCTCTTCCGACGGAAATACTTGTTAAGGGGTAAAATTAACGTTGATCCAGACGCAACTAACCCTTGACACCGATTTAACCCAATACCAACGAGAGATGCTAAACATAGTCCACAACCTTGCCAATAGTTTATTGACTATTATTGATGACATCCTCGATATTTCAAAGAGTATATCCTAGAATCCCCCTGGCGCTATTCGTTTATTTATTGATATCCTTTTAGTTGAGGCAAACCGTATGGTCATGGAAGAGATCCCATTCTCATTGCGTGGGACAGTTTTCAATGCCCTGAAGACCTTAGCCGTCAAAGCAAATGAAAGGTTCTTGGATCTCGTGTACTGTGTCGATAATGTCGTCCCAGATCACGTTGTTGGCGACTCTTTCCGCTTAAGGCAGGTTATCTTGAACCTTGTCGGGAATGCCATTAAGTTTACGGAGAGCGGGGAGGTCAAATTGACCATCCGGCAGCACGACCAGTCGCGGTGTTCGGATAAGGAATATTGCTTTGAATTCTCGGTTTCGGATACCGGTATCGGAATTCAGTCGGACAAGTTGGATCTGATCTTTGACACCTTCTGCCAGGCCGATGGATCAACAACTAGAAAGTTCGGTGGTACTGGGCTCGGATTATCTATCTCGAAGAAATTAGTCAACCTCATGGGTGGTGATGTTTGGGTCAAGAGTGAATACGGCCAAGGAAGTACATTTTACTTTACCTGCACTGTCCGACTCGCTACCACTGATCTCGGCTTGATCGTACCACAACTTAAACCTTACAGAGGACATCATGTTCTATTTATTGACAAAAATCGAGAAAACGCCGACATCCCCGAAATGTTGAGAATGCTCGACCTGGTGCCTATTGTAGTTCATACCGCCGAGGAAGCTCCCTTACCGGACCCGATAACTAATGGACGGAAGGGAGTTATGTACGATGTCATACTAGTTGATTCTATGGAAACGGCCTTGAAACTGCGTACTTTGGACGAGTTCAAGTATATACCATTAGTCCTCCTATGCCCAATAATCAAGGTTTCCTTAAAATCTACTCTTGATCTGGGTATCACATCTTATATGACTACCCCATGCTTACCAATCGATCTCGGTAATGGCATGATCCCAGCATTGGAAGGAAGGGCGGCTCCGTCGGTTTCTGAGAATTCACGCTCATTCAACTTGCTCCTGGCAGAAGACAATATTGTCAACCAGAAATTAGCTGTCAAGATTCTCGAGAAGTATCATCATACGGTTGAGGTAGTGGAGAATGGCCTCCAAGCCCTGGAGGCGGTCAAGAACAAGCGGTATGACGTCATTCTCATGGACGTTCAGATGCCAGTAATGGTGAGACTTTGTGCCCCCGTATTGTGCTCTTGAAGGTCCTAACAGCTCTCTAGGGTGGTTTCGAGGCTACTGCAAAGATCCGAGAATACGAGAAGGATGCCGGGCTACCACGGACACCCATTGTCGCCTTAACGGCTCACGCTATGCTAGGTGACAGAGAAAAGTGCATCCAAGCACAAATGGATGAGTACCTATCGAAGCCACTGAAGCAGAATACACTCATCCAAGTTATCCTCAAGGTGATCCAAGAACGCCATCCCGCTTACGTACAACTAACAGTCATCTAGTGCGCCACCCTTGGGGGCCCGCTTCTTGAGAGAGGAAGTGGATTATTGTGTTCGATTCCCGACGACAGCGAGCGAATCAGCAGGGTTATCAATGGCGCCTCAACGCAGATGAGGCCCAGACCCGTGCTTGAATCACGGGCTGCAACAGCAAATACACCAATTTCGGGTACTAGCGCTTCGAGTCCGCCCCCGGGACTTGTGGATGCAGATCCCATTGAGCGGGTGAGCCAAGATGTAATTCTTACTATTGTGCAGGATGAAAGCGTCGAGATTTTGGGATGAATCTCCACAGTACTAATACCCATGTGTTTTGATAGACTTTGTTCCGATCCCTAAGTAGTTAGACACGTATCCCGAAGGGCGACCTTCTTTTCTTGATTTCATTTTCATTTTCTAGTTTCTTGTTGCTTTCGGAGTGGAGTTACTGCACGCGGAAAGGTTTGATGAAGTACTGTTTGCATTTATCTTGCGAGCGAATGAGCCTTTTCCCATGGCTGCGGGCCACCGTCGGTGAGGGTTCTTCATTTTCCGCCCTTTAAAGTTATGGCATACCTTTTTCCGAATTCTTCCCCCTTTTTTTGCCGGTATACAAACCAAAAGATGGTTACCTATGGGATTATCTATTTATCCATTGGAGGTGGTGGAAATGGGCGGATGACAGGATTAGTCTTTCTTTCATCTCCTTTTTCCTTCCGTCCTTTGGCTCTCTGTCCGTGATATCTAACTGTAGTAGGTTGGAGATGTTGGAGATTTATACCAAGAAAGTCCCGGAGGCCGATCCATATATATGCTGTTTGAATTACGTTCTTGCTATTTGCTGTTTCTTTATGGTCTGATTTCGGTTCAGTTCGGGGGTTTTTTATATTCTATTCTCAATCTCGTCTGGGCAAGTACAGGGGTTTTGTTTTTTTCCTCTTCCCTTTCCTTTTCACCTTGCCTTCCCAATACACCTTATTGCTTGTTGCCGCCACTGCATATTTGAGTTTATCCTCTTCGTTGTTGATTCTTCTTCTTTTGCCTTTTTTCCTCCATTGTTTCCTTCGAGTTATACCATCCATCTGCCCTATCTCAACTAACTCCCTCACTTTATCTCCTAATTACAATGAATAACCATCCTTTATATTGCGGAGGCCGTTCCTCCCCCTCCCATTTTCCCCTACACTACAAGTGAAAAATGTACTGAAGGTTCTTTCTTCCTTTCTTCCCTCTTGGTGTAATTTCTTGTGAGTGGATGAATGCATGGACGGTCCCAACATGGTGAAGCCGCATATTACAGTAATGGGCTACCCCCAGCCTTTATGTGCCGCTAGTGGTGTTCGTTTTACCCGCCTGGTTGACCTACGCTGTTTATAATGTGATGTACGGTTCAATGCGAAGTTGGTGTCTCATCAGATTTGGGGCCTGGTGTGAGGTTGGCGCGGCCATTTCGGTTGCAACGAGATAGGGAGTATTGGGGGTCAAACTCTAGAAATGGCGATTCAAAAGCGGCGGTTGCGATTGGGGACCAATTTTTTCATATAAACTGTCTCATGCCCAAAGATCTCATGGGAAGAAACAGATTGGACCCAAGGTTGTGAACATAGAGGTTGCAAAAGCAATACTTTCGCTCCATAAAGGGTAGATTATATCAACTATCACAACTACTAATACTACAAGCATATGGAATCCGCGATATCCTATTCATTACGGGCAGACAATGGTAGTTCAGCCACGATATGGGAAAAATGGTCTTGGGAAGATTTGAAGCATAGCTGCTATGAATAATATTCTGGAATTTATTTATTTTTTCAGAAAAGGCAAAATATTATTATTACAAAATTTAATTTAATAGGATTTGGGTGTAGAAATCTTAAAAGGTGGGTTGTAACCTCAATACCGGCAGCCGGTGGTGTCCAAAATTGTCGGTTATCATTGCAGCATCATACCACGCAACCCCCCGAGCGTAAGGACCATACAATCCAGTCCGGTTGCGGGCCAAATATGATAGACTTCACACGAACGATCCTGCATGCACTTGCCCATTTAAGTCTCCGAACGCCTTGCATTTCTTAGTGTCTATCTTGGCACCGGGCGTCCGGAAACTTTTTCCAGTCCTCTCCCACCTCACGTGACTTGTGTCCAAATTCTCCAAAGCTTAGCTTATCCTGCTCGTCCCCCTTCCACCACACAACCCCTCCGACTCCCCCCCTTCCACCATCAAACCTACAAAAAAATGTCACCACCAGCACAAATCCCCGATTACACAATCCTTCCAATAACTCTCCCGCCCACACCCCTTGTTGGAGCAGCAACGCACTACCTCTACCTCCGCAAGCACTCACCGAAGCAGCCGACACCACACGACCCGCGCTCGCTGTTTGTGGTGAACGTCCCCGTTGACGCCCAGGCGGCACACCTACGCGCGCTGTTCACTGCGATTGGCAGCGGGCGGGTAGAAAAGGTCATTTTCGAGGGAGAGACGAGTAGTAACACATGTGCGATTGGGAAGCGGAAACGTGGCGGTGAGAATGAAGATGAAGATGGAGGGAAAGTGTGGGATAGGCAATTGCGCCAAAGCGGGAGCACAGCTGTGGTTGTGTTCGTGGATAAGTCAAGTCGGGATATGGCGATCAAAGCTGCCAGGAACTTTTCTAAAAAGAGCCCGGTTTGGGGTGCTGGCATCAGCGAGGATGTGAATATTCCTGCTCTTGGGGTATCACGTATGCGCCCCCTCTTACTTTCGCTCTCACTCTCCCACTAGGGGATTTCTAATACAGTCATGCACAGGCTACCTAACACATCATAACTTAACGCACCCTTCCAAAGCCCAACTGCAAGCCTCAGTGGACACATTCATGACCGCTTTCGAGGCAGAGGAGGCTATAAGGCTTCGCGCCCTAGCGAAGCGCAGACAGGAGCCCGACGAGGACGGCTTCATCACCGTTGTTCGGGGCGGGAGGACGGCCCCGGCACAGCAGGAGGAGGCGAAGGCGGCGCTCGAGAGGAAGAAGGGAAAGGAGAAGCATGAAGGGTTTTATAAGTTCCAGGTGCGCGAGGAGAGGAAGAATCGGCAAATAGAGTTGCTGAGGAAGTTCGAGGAGGATAAGAAGAGGGTTGCTGAGAGGAAAAGTTTGAGGAGGTTTAAGGCGAGTTTGGATTCTCATGCATCATTCACAAGGAGAGAAGCGGGAGCTAATTAGGTTTATAGCCGTTCTGATCTATGCAGCCATGGCCTCCATTTACGAGCTAAATGAAGGGAGAGTGTGAAAGTGGACGGATATGGGTTGTATAATTATTCCGCAGAGAAAAGTCCTCTGCTTTAGACGCTCTATTATTAATGATGCACTTCCACCAAAACACCCAAACTCACTCATCTCTACTCCCGTGTGACTTCTGAAAACGCCATCTCGCTATCCGGTCCCACCTTTGGTACTAGTACACCCACCCGATGGTTCTGAGGATCTGACTAACGAATTGTTTTTATATATCAGCCCCTTTTTCCCCATTTTTTCTACCAGAAGCTCTACCTGCGAATTTGCAGTTTTTTGCAAAAGTTGCTTATTAACCTAGTCTCGGAAACTGACAGGGATGTTACGGAGCTTTCCATGGTTTTATCAGTCCAGGAGATAACGAGATATGGCGCGGGGGCGGGGGCCGGTATCACGTGATGTATGACATTAGCTCTAATTTACAGTATCATAGCGGATCACCTCCCTCGGTTTGCTACGAAGCAGCCGATAATAGATATAACACTCACTTGCCTTATCTAGGCCCACCGCACCCAGAAGGTTCACCAAATTTCTCTTATCATACTCACGTGACTGTTATATCTACAGGCCGTGCTCGTAAAAAGGGCCAACGACCTTTCAACTCCACCACCTGCAAAGTACTGTACTGTACTGTACTGCACCTTCAACAACACAACCAAGTATGTTTCGGCTCTCCTGGGTATGTGGTCGAGCCCCCCACACACGCAGAACTTTTTCTCAGCGGAACTGGCATTGAGACATTTTCAGATGCAGACCCGCAAGCCCTCCTTGAGCTTAACAAACCAAGCAAGGAATATGATGATCGGCTGGCATATTGCTATCTGATATGCGATAGGTGGAGTTACAACTAGCGAGGGTTTAAAATAGTGGAATAATAATAAGGCCCTGTTTGGCATATCATACAAGGGAAATGGCATTTCCGGGGACTTTTTATGGCATTTTTGTTGGGGCGGGTGGAATATTGCAAGATTGGACATTTTTGCTTATAGTTAGTTCAGCTTACAGGACTTCTGCTAGATCCTTCTTTTGATTACAGTAGTGAGAATGGTAGCTGCCATCTGCATATTGGTCTTTTTATACCCCATTGGTCAAAAGGGTATATAAGTTTGTGAGAAGAACGGCTTTTTTTTTATATAATATGGCGGCGTGCCAAAAAGGGCCCAAGATTTCAAAGCTTGACAATCGTGTTAATGGAGTTATAAAAGCATGTCAGGTATCATATCAGTTAAATTCATGGTAAAAGCTAACAATTTAATAAGATATCATACAAGAGATTTTAAGGGCAAATTGAATAAGGGAATAGGGGAACTGGTAGCAAGGATGGGAAGAGGGTTCGAGTAAACTGGTATGATAGCAAGGATCGAGATACAGGACGCAGAGTTGGAAACAGGGTTAAGAAGCATCAAGAGTTTATATGATACGAAAACACGATCGCCAACCCACAACTTAGGAATGGGGGGAAGTCCCTTCATTCTGTTCTATCATACTCTACTATCACGCTTACAACTAACCAACGGCAAAGACAGGAGTATATATAACCACAATGAAATCCTCCTATCCTCCCATGGATCACCACACATGCCCATGCTCTTGCAGCTCTGTCTCCCCTTCCCTCTGGGCCCCATACCAACAAAGGAAAGACATAGAGACTCCCACTTTTCATAGCCTCCGGGCATTGTTTTACCAAGTCCAGAGATTTTAAAATAAAAGGGAAACTCATCCCTTCAGCTGTGGCGGCCCTCAAACACGTTTAGTGATTTCAGTGAGTGGGGGGATATACAATGCTCTACTTGTAAATTTTCTGACGCCTAAAATCCCCCCCACTCCACACAAAATGTCCTAACCTTCCCCTCCTCATCTTCTCCCCCAACCATCCATGCCTTCTTGACCCCCGTTCCCAAGCGCCCCCCGCCAACCACGTCCCGCATATCAATCTCCTCATCCCACCCCAAGCCATTAACGACAAAGTGCGAGTGGAACCGCAATGGATCTCCGGGGTACGCCATGTACTGGCACCCAAACCTGAGTCCAGGCGAGAGAAAGTATCCATTTTCGTGAAGATGCTTGTAGAGCGGGTATCCCCGTGTTCTTCCTGGCCATGGCGTGGCGGCGGCCTGCACATCCGAAGGATCCGGGTGGCGGTGGTATATATCATGGGAGGTTGACGGTGTCGAGTAGTACAGCGCCATTCCAGCTATTGTAGAAGCCGGCTTCGAGTTTGACGCCGATGAGTTCTCAAACACCGTTTCCCCCTCTACTCCATCTCCCCCATCGCCTTCGGCTGCTTGCGCGCCGCCACCACTATCCATCTCTCCTCCTCCTCCTCCTCCTCCGTCATTGCCCCTCCCCCGCACAAAAGCACCCCTTTTCTCCTCCACCCTCCTCAAATGCTCCTTAAAGTCCCTCCTCCGGGCCTCCTCCCGCTCCTCCAAATATGCCTTTCTATCAGCTTCTAGCATGTCCTGCAGGCCGCGCTGATGAGCGCGTACGTCGTCAACGATGTATCCGGCGCCTTTCTCGATGAGTAGGAGGGCCTCCTCCGTCATCAACTCTAGCGGTAAGCCGAGGAATGTATTCTGCTGTGGTATTTGCGGGAGGGTGCCGGTCAGGCAGCCAGACATGCGGTGTGTGCGGCGGACATGAGAAATTACTAGATACGTTAGCGGGGTGGTGGATGGGGGAAGGGGAGGGGGAGGGAGTTACCATCGGCGTCGTAGAGGAAGTAGCGAGAGCTAACGAGGTAGATTGGAAATGGTTCTTGCGGGGTGATAGGGGTTGCCATTGCGTGTTGGTTGCGGTTTGCTCTGCTTGGGATAAGGACAGTCTAGGTATTATTCGGATAAGTTTTTTTATACCGTAGAAGCTGGGGTTGTTGGACCATGTGCTGGGAGGAGGTTTGGAATCGCCTCTCTTAGTAGGTTCTGGTGGGCTTTCCTTTTTCCTGTCTTGGAGAGCCTGTCCCCTAGCGTCCCCTGCCCCCCCCCCAAGGGAGGGAATTTTGGGCTATGCTATGATACCTTCCGCATGGTCCAATTGTTTTAAGTTCTCATGAGAGTCATTCATTTGTGAAAGAAAAAAATGTTACAGGGTAACTAAAGCAGTTACTAAGCTAAGGGTTAGGAGTTCTAGCCCCAATTTTTAACAATTTTAGCCCCCGTTTTGGCGCGTAGCCGGGAAGGAAAAAAAAGATTTTTTTCACTCAAGATAGCTTGTAACTAAGCCAAAATAATGCCGTTTTCAAGAATTTTTGATGTTTGGCAGGGGGTTCTCTTAAGTAAAATTCTTAAAAATTAGGGCTAAAACTCCTAACCTTTGTTCATTCAGTAACTGCTTGTTACCCCATAGCTCTTTTTTTAAACATAACTGCTATGATACTTTTTAACATTTCGCACCCTTATAACTTACTCTATAGAAAAACTCCTCTTGGAAAAACTCCTCCTTAACCCTTACACATAACAGTCCAACCCCCAGAATAAAACAAAGTGGGGCTTGGAACATCATCTTAAGTGGCGTGTCAAACACCATCATATATTATGAATGCCGGTTAAATAAGGTGGGTGGTATTTTTGTTAGGCGCCAAACAAGGCCTAAGTTTCATCAACTCCCAATTACCAAAAACCCATCATATGCCCTCTATGTGATACTCAATGAAGACGTTTGATTTATTTCGGCCGAGCGATCTGTGGCAACAGGGGTTCGTCCTTTCTCGACTCGACAACGAACCAGCGAGATGGCATGACTATTAGCAATGCTACCGCGGTCAACTGCCAGGCCAGGTTCGAGCACTCTATGAACACGCACAACCATTTAACCTCACGTCCAGTGATCCGCGCATTGTCCGTTCTGTTCTGAAAAAAGAGAAAAAGACAAAAAGCATGCCGGTGCTTAACCTCGATATTGCCATAATTTTTTGCAACCCTAACGCCGACGCCCTTTTTTAGATACACATCTAACTCTAGTTGCGAGGATTACCTGCCATCCCCTAGCGAACAGGGCTCTGCTCGTGACCAATCCATTTGTAATACTAATCCGATTAACAGACCTCCAAGAGAATCGTCCACCGCACCATGCCAAATCCTGGACCAACTCATCCGCTGACGCAGAGACGTGAAATCACGAGCCCTCTCAGGCGTTTAGCCAGTCCTCAAAATATACGCAATTACTCGCACTAACTGGGCCTCCCTCCTTGCACAAGGTGAAAACAGGGCACCTCCCACAAGGGCTCTCAGTAAACCCATTGATGCTATCCGGTCTCCTGACGGCCCGATATGCCGTTCCTCCCACCACACGCTCAATTTTTCCGTCGTACACTAGCACGTCGAGTAAGCTTCTGATATCGGCCTCTGCGAGGTCAACCTCGGTCAGGTTACTACTTTTGACCCAGAGATAGACTTGGTTTAAGGTCGGATAACCAGTGTAGCCAGGAGGGAATGAGCCAACGGCGCCGCGGGTGGGTAGTTTTGGGAAGGACTTTGAGATCATGAACTTGGTGATGGCGGTTAATAGTTCGTTCACGAACTCTTTGTCGAGCTCCGAGTCAGTGAACCAAGGGCCTCCAGTAACTTCTATTGATGGCGTGAGCTCGTAGAGCATGTAGATATTGCGCGCTGGGTGCTATGCGGGATCGTTAGCCTTATTTCATGCGTCTCTTCCGGAGTGGAAGTGCTGGGTTAGGGATCATTCGAAAGGTGACGGTGAGTTCACCGAACTAAAAACCCGTGTGGAGCCCCGAGACTGACGCCCCGCTTTTCGTCACCTTGTCTCCCGTTTTGTCCAACACATGGCTCAATGCTATCGATTTCCAAAAGTGGCGCGCCTCTCGGCCAAATATCAGGAGTGACTCACATTGACACTCTTTATGGATTTGATATACTTCTTCCTCTCCAATCCTTTCAACGCCTTATTAACCGCCGTAGAATGCATATTCGACTTCAATTTCAACTGCTTTGTCCAAATCCCTTCCCTCGCCGACTCCTGTATATATCCATATAGCATCTCCTCATCCGCAGTCATATTTTTGACTCTGAGAATACAGTCGCATTAGCCCATTCAACGGCGCGCAAGGCAGGTGGGGTGTGACTCACTTGTCCGCGAAGTCCTTAGGAACAGAGCGGAACACTGTCTGAGAGCCTCGGGTAAGAGCGCTAAGAGAGCGGGTTCGTAACAATTCATTGAGGATTTTTTGTGTGAGCTCAAGGTTGTTTTTCCCAGGGACCAAGTCCTGTAATTCTGAAACGGAGAAGAGGTAGTCGCTTGGAGCTTGTAGGCATTGCTCGTAGACAGCCTTGGCCATCGCATCGATGCTGCTTTGGGATGGTTGAGTGGCCATTGCTTAGTTGCGCGGCGGGAGTTGGATTGAGTAAGGAAATGGCGGGTGGTTGCGGCGGGTGGTGGGTTTATCAGTCCAATGTCAGTTTAAACACCAAAAGCAGGGTAACAGGCCGGCTGCCGGTGTCGGGGATCTTTCTAGCTTCCCTTATTGCGGATAGTATGTCGAGCCGTATCCAGATCCCTGTGTGTGATTGTGACCTTCTGATAGACCGGATGATAAATAGGCGGAAAGTTGTGGCTGTCTGTTGTTTAACTAACGAAACAGAAAAGGCGGCTTATGCAGAATTCTGACACCAAGCTATCTACCTGTACTAGTACCAAGCAGAGTTTTTAGTGGGCGACGAAAAGCCCCACGACTGCTGAAGATAAGATATATCATACCAGAATTTATTCACCAAAAACAATATTGGGCTTAACTATATGTATCATACCCTGAATACTCTTGCGATTCGACTGCGGTTCCCACCTACCCACCTTTGCTCTTGCTGACAAAATTTACAAGTGAACGATCATGATTGCCGTTGTGATTGTTACTAAACTACTTGTATGATACCGTATAACTTATTGGTGCGCAACAGGAAGGCTGAAACCCTCATGGTGTTCGATCGGGAGGGCCAAGGGTTGGCCAGCACAGAATAAGCTTCCCCAGTGTTGTCATCCCGCTACACTCCGGATAACACTACGATACACTCACCCCTCCAATGACATTCTCACCCACGCTACCTGAGTCGGCCCATCATGTCCATAGAGGTTAACTGGGAAACCCTCACATCTGGCCCGGACGGGGCTCGCTATGCTGAAAACATCCGCTCCTTTGTGCACGAAAAGTTCCAATCCATTCCCTTCCCCAAATTTATCAAGTCCGTCAATGTACACTCTTTCTCGTTTGGCAATGTGCCCCCCGACATCGAGATCAAAGAACTCTGCGACCCCTACCCCGAATTTTACGAAGACGACGACGACGAGTACTCTGACTCCGGTTCCGCCGATATAAGCAACGCAAACACCGGGGGTGAGGATGAACAGGATTATTTGCTCAAGCTTGAGCGGGAGCGGAGGAGGAGGGAGAGAAGGGATGATGGTAGTGCCAGCGGAGGTATGAGGAGTCCTCCACCGGGATTGAATCCTCCGCCGTATACCCCGGATGGCAGGACCGGGATTCCTTTTCGGAGCCCCTTTACGCCGGGCATTCCGGATACCTTTCCCGGGAGAGTGGGTGTTGCTGGTGTCGCTACTCCATTGTTTCATCGTGGGGGGAGTAGCTCGAATTTACACTACTTTCACTCGGCATTATCGTCTGGGTTCAACGGGACAAACACTCCCACGTTATCTGCATTTCAATCGCCTAGTTCACCAGCTCCTCCGGAAAGTCAGCCCCGTTCTGCTTCTACCAGTCCCACCCCTTCACGACCATCCACGGCTGACTCTAGCGGTCTTATATCCTCATTAAATATCACCGATCCTCCCAGCGTTGGATCAAGCTCTCGTGAGCCACTCCATACCCCGACATCTGAAGATTCCCGTGCCAGGAGATCATCTTCGCCCGCGATTCCCCGATTGACAGAACCCAGAGACCAGGACACACAGATCATGGCTCGTGTCCGCTACTCGGGCAATATCCGGCTAGAACTTGCGGCCGAGTTACTTCTCGAATACCCCATTACGAATTTCGTCGCTCTCCCGGTTCGTCTCGTAGTCACAGGGTGTAAATTTGATGGGTTGGCCTGTTTAGCGTATATTCGTCGACGGGCACACTTTTGCTTCATAGACGAGGAACAAACACCCGATCTAGGCGATGGTGAGGAGGTTGCTCGGGTTCGGACCAAGAGTTTGCTGAAAGAGATCAAGGTCGAGAGCGAAATTGGTGAAAAGGGGAAGGGGAAACAGGTGCTCAAGAACGTAGGCAAGGTGGAGCGATTCGTGCTAGAGCAGGTTCGCCGAATCTTTGAAGAGGAGTTTCTGTTTCCGAGCAGTTGGACATTCCTAGTTTAATAAAACCCACTCAATAATGATTTAAAGTTACCCCGGTCATGAATTCATGACACTGCTGTATTAACACGATGCAATACGCAAGGCAAGACTTGAACCTCCTCCCCAAAAACAGACAACACAATCAATAATTGTCCCTCCCCCCACCCTTCCCTACCTCCACGTCAAACCGCCAAACTCTCCCTCTAGGCTCCGTATCCCCAGCTCCCCAAAGCACCCCATACCTCCGTCTTCCCAATCCAGCAGTCCTCCGATCGTACACGAATCCCCCCCTGCATGCTGGTATCTGTCCCGGCAAAAACTCTCGCCGCCACTGACGCACCCGCTCGGGGCTATACCCACAGTCAACATGTCCCCAAGGTCCACCACGGCGCAAGCGCTCCACGTTGTTCTGGTAGTGCAAACGTGTGAAGGCTCTTCGACAGGACGTAACTGGTGAGTGCCCTGGTCGTGGGCATTGAGAGGGCGGTTGTTGCCGGCTCGAATGAGTTTGGCCCATTCTTCTGGTGGGGTGTTTCTAGGTGCGGATTTTATTTGGATTGACGGCGGTACTCCGGGAGGAGTATTGGTGGGTGAGTTTCACAAGAAAGCGGTAGGTAGGAGAGTCTGGAGGGAGGAAGGCTGGCACGTTTGGGTCCGCGTCATTCAGCGGCGTCTGTCCGGAATCATGTTGGTCGTGTAAGGAAAGGAATGCTTTGGGGTTGACCACATCGCTCTGCTCTCTTACGAGGGCTCACTTATTACCCAAGAAGCTGTCGTCATCCTTCCAACCCAGTTGCTAGGTGCCGAATCGTTCCCGATCCCATCCTGTTCGCCCCGTGATGAGTATCATACAAAATCACTCGATAGTAGCAGATCCACTTTTGTAGATCTGAGGTTACCCCCACGTCTCCAAATATTCACTGAAGTGTTCACTTTTGTTTCCAACCTAGGCCCAAGCTAGGGCTCCACGCTTCCAATTCTTCTTGCTACTTCTGTCACCCTTACTTCATCTTATTATAGTGTATACGGTAGAATGTGTGAATAGCGAGTCCGCACAAATATCTAGTGTCATTCTTTCCTGCGTTCGGTGTCTTTTGTGTCATATAAGTCCTCATCAAATAAACCATCTCTCGTCTGTCTACTACTACTATTACTTCCGCTAACCTGTGTGCTATGACAGATTTCCTAAAGCTTTTCACAAACGTATTCCGAACTACGAGAAAAAGCTGCCCCTCTGGGCAGCCGGATATCTCATTCACTAACTAGTCGCCTCATTGAGAAGTAGCCCACATACCCAGAAATGTGATACTGGTGCCCCACCGACCCGTATCGTATAATCTGGTGAAAGTCGGATTGGGGCTAGTGAGGATTTTCTTGAACCTGTCCAATCACCGCTACCTGTGTGTTTAAGCTGTGGAGAATCTGCCTTCTTCGTAGACTCCTGTTAGCTCAGTTGCCTTAGTTTCGCTTTAGCTCCAATCCGACTTTCACCAGATTATACGGTATTCGTAACGAGAATCCTGGCTCAAAGTCGGTAATTAACAGAGACGCTATTATACTCGCAACACAGGGGTATACCCAGAACTCTAGAAGGTACTAAAGCCGCACTCGAAAACATTGCGGATCCTAGTGTGCGACAGACATTTCAATTCTGAAAAGAAAGAAAAACAGAAATAAAAAGTGTTTGGGAGATGAAATTACAGGGTCAAACGGAAGTCAGATCGGGAGGAGGACATCTTGCTATTTTGGATCCTGCAACTTAAATGTTTGGGCAACTTTAATGGATTCTGAAGCTCTCGGTTTGTGGCATATAATAGTAAATCTATTTGCTGATATATAGGGTTGGTATGGATTGTGGTTCCAGGAGAAGAGAGGGGACCAGTTTGCTGATAAAAAGTACCATAGTTTTGGGGCTTAGCCATTACTGTTATACTTAGGATTTGGCTTGGTGGTATCTGTTCAAGTTAATGGTAATCTAATATACCAACGTCAAGTGGTAAAAATAGAAAAAAGGGTTAAAGAAAAATTTCATTAGGTGAATAGTATAGATAGACTCGGACTAAGGGATATTTACAGCAAGATTGAATTCTGAGCCAATAGGCACAGCCATGACACCCCACAAAATTCAACTACTAGTATCATAACTACAATAGTGATTAAGTTAGTACAATTGCAACCACAAATTTAATGACTACTAATACTAAGTCTTCAAGTTGTATATTTATGCCTCACTCATCATATTCAAAAGTCAATCTTTCTGAAACTTACATAAGTGTTTTTTGAACTATCCAACTAAGGCTACTAGCAGGCAATATTCATACTGTACCAAAGTGTACAACTTTGCTCTATCCTAAAAGTACTTAATAAAATCAAATTTCAATAGTAGTATATTATGTTGGGAGCTCAGGCTTGCATACTATAATAACACCACACTGGCACATGATAGTAATTAAAGAATGTATTCCTTCAAAATAATCTACACTCCATTTAGGCAACTATCAAGTAACATCACCAAGTAGTCCTGCATTTGGCAAATACTATCTCCTTTACCATACACCTTGCTCAGGATTGACACTAGATCAATAAACATATTCAGTGAATTCCCTCTATTCCACTACTACTATCATACTAAATACTCTTTCTGATAGAATTTTTTTTCTGCCCCTCTTCTGGCCCGTCCAGGCCAGACAACTGGCTCTAACTATGTATACAGGGAAATTATTTCTTCTTTTTTTTTCTAGTTTATTTTTTCTTTAAGTGGCAGGCCAGGTGAAGCGGGCTCTTTTGGGGGGAAAAAACTAAAGAAAAAAAACTCCACTATGAATACATAGGTTCTCAAGCTTGCGCATTTTTGGCACATTCTTACAACAGTAAAAGAGAATAAAATAAAAACTTTTCATTAGAATGTTATAAATACATACTTCATCCTAGGTACTGCTGTACTCCACCTCCTCAGCAGACACCTGTCAGAAATGCTATCTACAACCTCCTGTATATCACTTTCAACTTTAGTCTCTGATAGCCAATTAGCCTAAATATCTAACTGCTACAATACACCACCCCTTCAGCAGACACCTTGTCTGATATCCCACTCATGATTGCCCTGTAAATAACCCTTCTACCCTGATCTGATTAGTTCAAAATCTTTCTGCAATGTTGTCGTGTTGGAATTTGTACCTAATATTGACCTGTCTTAAACTTCTGGCTTTTTCCAGGTCCAGGTAGTATCAATAACTGTATCCGGCGCCATATCTGGATTATAGAAAGGCCGTTGATTGCTCTTAGTCCTTCCAACAGATCGGCGATCATGGCCAAATTTCATACCCTGAAATCCCTGCTGTGCCTGTGGTACAACGTGAGAAGGGCCCGCTAAACCTGGGAACATACTCCCTTTAGCTAAGTTAGACATTGCCTCAACCTGCTCTCTAGCTTCCCCCTCCTTGGGCAATTCTTCTCCCTTGTCCATTAGATTCTTCTGTTCTTCCTGCTTTCTCTTTCTACCCGCAAGATTTGGAAACCGACTCCCTCCATTTAAGTTAGATTTTGCCCCTCCCTGACTTCCAAATCTCTCTTCCCAGGCCAACCCTCCTCTCTGGTCAACTGGCGTGTTCTGTTGTTCCCAATTTCTCGCCGCATGATTTGGAAACCAACTCCCTCCATTTAAGTTAAATGTTGCCTCGACCTGCGCTCCAGTTCCCCCCTCCCCTGCCAATTCTCCTCTCTGGTCAACTGGCCTCCTCTGTTGTTCCTGCTTTCTTCCCGCATGATTTGGAAACCAGAACTCAGATTCCCCCGCATTTTGGTTCCCCTTCAGTTGATTATTGCTGCCGTCTCTACCCTTCCCAAGTCCCGCTCCATCCCTGGCCATATTCATGGTCCTCTCCCTCTCTCGTTTCTCTATAGCCCGAGTTATTAATTCTGCCTTAGACTCACAGAAGTCTTTGTCTGTAAGGCCTTGCGAATACCCGCTCTCATCTCCAGGTAGATTATCTACTACCTTTTCAGTCTCTTCGTCAATAACCCGAATACACTTTGTTTCTTCCTCAGATATCATTTTCCAATATAATATATCTTCCAGTGACCCGGGAGGATCCGCAACGTTTTCCTCCTGTGTTTGCTCAGATATTGGTTCAGGTTTTTTCAAATGGAATTGGGGAACCGGTCTCTCAGCAGCCCTCCCCTGGAACCTTTTGCCTCTGGCTGTCCTCATTTCTAAACCCTTGCATGTCTTTAATTGGTTGGTAACTTTAGGAAGATCCGCTGGCGGTAAGAGAGCTGTTATCGTCCCGGAGGATTGGACATCAGTATCTCCACTTTCTTTAGGTAAGGTTGAGTCAAAACAGGTAGCAGCCTTGTGGAAACTAGTTGGAGGCAACTCTTCAAAAGGTTACTCATTGAACACTTCGCTAGAAAGGGTCGATGGAAACTCACTATTCTCAGAAGTGCTACTGGGTTGATTTTCTCCATCGAGCCCAATAGGATCAGAAGCTTCAAGTTTGTCAAATAGCAGCAGACTTGGCCAATCCATCTGACCAGTGTTCTTGGCTGGGGGTACTATATCTCCCCCAGGAGGCGGGTGAGGTGAAGAATTCCGCAGTGAATTGATCATTGGTCCGTCAGTTTGAGATCCCGGTTTTTCCACTTCCCCAACCACATAAATGGCAACAGCTTGTAGAAACTTTTCCTTAAGACGTTCTGCCCACCAGTTTCCGTTGTTACTCTCTGAGATCAAATATCCAGAAACAAGTCTGCAACTCGTGAGCTCGCATATCTCTAAAAGAGGAGCAAACACCTCTCGCAGTTCCAAGATACCAAACAGAATCCCATTGATGATTTGTGGCTCTGATTTGTTGGGATGTCCCACGCTGTAGTTCGAGTTAATAAAAAAAACATTCCACGGTCTCATATTAGGTTCTTACCTTGCGCGATTGAATTCCGACTCCCAACGTCGTCCTTCCTTGGATGAGCGATAAATCTTTCCATAAAGCATGACTCTTGCCCAAATCCAACCAGTAAATTTATCATATATAGATTCAAACCATCCTCTCAGGCTCTCAGTTCCCCGAATCAACGCCGGACAATGGAACTGATTTGGTTCAATCTTCTTGAAGATCTTACGGCGCTCCTCCTCATTGAAATGCCAATGGTAGAAGAACATATACGCCCAAAAGTAATACAACTTCCCGTAATAGTCGTTAATTTCCTTTCATCATATTAGATATTTCCCAAACTTTATGAGTAGCTCCACTTACGAATCCCTCAGACATCAATTGTTGTAGCGCTTGCGGAATTTCATCTCTGGTTATGGTGTTTAGAGCGAGCTCTTTATTCATCAATGCCTCCCATCCTTTATCATTCATCGTTGGAATTGGCATAGGTCCATCCGGACTTTGGCTAGGATCCTCAATCTTTTAACAATTTAGTAGTTGAACCAAGTAGATGATCTTTTAGTCCCTTTTAGTGAGAGGCGAATACATACCCAACGTCCAGGATACTTGACTTCATCACAGGCAACACGCCTTGCTGGCTTCTCGACTTTCTTCCTTTTTGACATTTCCGAAGGCTTTTGCCGGTTATGAGCGATGACAGAATTTGAACCCGTAAGGCCGTTCTGTTTGTTGTTGTGTTTCTGTCTTGAGGTTGGAGGTGTAGAGTGTGAGGAGGTAAAGCGCTGAAGGAGGGGACTTTATAGCAATCTTCTCCGGTCCACCCACTACTATTTCCCCACAGCAGTCCCGCCTCACCGGTAGAATAAGGGTTTAACAGTTATAGCGATAAGGTCTACTACGAAAGTAGCCCACAGAAGGGCATCCGAGCATCTCAATCACCTAAAACCCTGCATATCCCATCAAAAATCGCCGGCCTATCCATCACACATCCCGCCGGCCTGTCACCTTACCACTAACCCTTCAATTCCCTCCTAGCGTACCGAACCATTCTATTGTGCCAGCTCGAAGGCGATTCTCTGACAACCGCCGTCAGAGCATCGCAGTTCTAAGACCAAAGCCCACATCCCCGGAACTAGGACCCCAGTCGATACGCCTCTTGGAAAACCGCAGTAGAAGATACAATCGGGGTTGAAACGATTACTGTACTCAGATAGAGCGTGGTAAACGGCGGGAAGGCAAATAGGCAAGCTATTTGTGAGCAGGAAATTGTCGAGCTCACTTGGGCTCCCCATCCACACCGAATCTTTTAGGACACCCTCACGAGCCAATCGCTAAACAAAGGTACCCGCCGTGCCGAACAAAAGAAAAACAAGACCGAGTATTGCGATAACATCCACCAGTCCCAATTAGGGTGTTGGTCGGAAATGGGACAAAGACCTGAACGAAGCATTTGAGAACATAAAGAAAAGCCCTTATGATGAGGGCGCCAAGAACTCCCTTCGAGTGACCACCCATGAAGAAGTCAAATCCAACCAGCAGAAAGGTTTTACTCGTGCGCTCACTTTCCAAGCCATGGCAAAGCTAAACACCATACCTCCCAACAGGCCGTCTAAAAGCTCCCTCCTACCATTGAAAATTTCTCTCCCCAGTATTTCATGTTCGTGGGAGGAATCAGAGGGGCACCGCCCTCACCCCTATCTCATCTCGCACCCCTCCGACGGCCTCCATTGAACTATCATACTCCCCAAATAGAAAAAAAAAAGGAAAATTAATCGAGAAGCTCGCTAGCCAAACCGGAAAGTGATTCGAGACAGAAAGCTGCCGAATCTGAGTCCCCACCCCCCGCCGCCGCCGAATATGGTCAAGAACGACCAGGTCGGATTGCGGTAATTCACCCATCTAACAAACAAGGCCTCACGCATTACTACGAAAAACTAAAAACGCCGGAGGAGAGGGAGGTGCTCACACCAGTCAAACCCCCTACTCCACCATCTCTCCACCCCACCCCCCCGCCCGCAGCCCAAGAACAACGCACATATCACGGTCCATTGGAAAAATCCCAATTATCACACCTGTCCAACGGGAATTATCGTAGCATCATATGATACCTCCCATATTACGCTAGCCTGCGTCAAAAATTCATCCTCTTGTGTCTGCCTCCGCATCCTCTGCTAACCTTAGCCTTAGTCAAAATAACTTGGTAAATCCCTTTCAAGCATCCGAATCGCGCAAGTATGATAGTATAAAACAACGTAACCTTACTATTACACCATCGATACCACACAAAGCAAAAGCTTTTTTTCTTTTCCTTTCTTTGTCAACGCCTCCATCCCCGAACCTACCGGTACTCTGCAGCGACAGTAATTTAAGGTGATATCTCTAGCCCCCCCTTCCTCTCCTGGTATCATAATATCAAAACTATCATAGATAAACAGCTTAGAGCCCTCATGTCGCAAGCCCCTTCCGGTAAAGACGAAGCCGGGATGGAAGGCCTCAGTACTAGTACACCCCAAGTGCCGTGGCATGGGCGAGAAGAATTCTTCTCAAATCCAATACTATTATTCACGTTATCCACGAATGATAGAGAAAACAAAAAATTGAAGAAGAAAAATTCCATAGCAATGCCATAACGTATGCCAAAGATATATCCTTCTCATCTAAATCTCTTAGGATCCGATATGTCTATTTGACAATATGAAAACGGTCTACCGTCTCAAAAACCTGTCTGATCTCTCCCCCCCCCCTTTAGGAAGATTCACGTATTTTCGATACGGTTGGATAGAGAAACAATAGGTGTTCTAAGCGTGGCATAATCATTGTCCGGCTAGGCTTCTGCCATGAGCTGTCGGTGACTATACAGTACTATACAAGCAGTGGGGGAGTGTTTAGCTCAGCGCGCTTCTGATGAAATTTTGAAAACGAGATCTGGCTGATATTGGACCACATGTTAAACCAAAAACCACAACCTGAACCTGCCTGCGGTGGGGCGGAGATTCCGCGGCTTTGATTGTCATTTTAGTCCATAAACTTCGCCCAACAAAACAACTGTTTTCCTGAGTAATTCCAGCGTCGATCTATAGCCTGTGGCATTTTTGCCGCCCATTACTGCTACAATATGCTCCGTGAGGATCGCACCAAATCACACAGCCTCCCCACACACATCACCCTTAAGAGCCGCCGCCCAGAATTCCAATCATGTTTTGAACAACCTCACAATATTGTTACAACTACAAAGCCCTCCAGATAGAAAAGCACAAGCCATCAGATAACCTCAGCAATAGACTGCCTCTCAATGATAGATTTCTGCCTATCATTCCTAGAAACCCGATAATAGTGATCGCAGTAATCCTGACACTGCATTTCTTTCAAAAAGTCTTCGTCGTGGGTAATGACCTTTTATTCCCCGGATCGTCAGCCCGGCCCAACGACCTTATACACAGCAAGGGGGAGGGGAGTCACAATCAATTGAAAGTTAGACTGTGCCTGACGAGTCTGGATTATCTCGTGCAAACTCTTGGCCAGCGATCTGATGTTGTCACTGTCAAGGTTTGTGGTAGGCTCATCGAGGGCGATGAGCTAAGGTGGGGTTAGTGGATCTGCTGTACTCGGGAGGCAGAGGAGAGCGGGAAAAGACTTACACCGCAGTTTATGCCAAAGCATTCGGCTAGCGCTAAGCGGATAATGATACTCGCCAGAACCTTTTGGCCGGCGCTGCAACGTCCTCGCATGTCCATTTCGGCATCCTGCTTTACCATACATACCTACCCTACCAGTTAGCCATCTTCCCAGGAATAGGAAGCGTAGAATACCCTATAGTTGTAAGAACGGTTGCCCTTGGCGTTCTCATTATCAGACCTTATAAGTATCGTATCTACGTCTGTTCCCCGGTAGGTCGATTTCCATAGCTCCTCGATGATGCGATTGATCTCTTCCATTTTCAAACTGTGATACCTCATGACAGCCCTGACAGGAATTAGTGACCTCACACAAAAACCTAGAACAAAAACATACTTATCTAACGCTGCGCCGTATTTCGCAAGATCGTTAGTAGCTCCCGTCGTAGTTTGGACCTTGGCCAACGTTTCCTTATACTTCTGCTTAGCATCTGCGTAATCAGTTTCGTAGTCGGCAATGAGTTGTTCGAGTTGCTTGTCTTTGGACCTCATTTCTCCCGCCTTCGCCGATTTCTCGGACGACAGCCTCATATGTTTATCAGAAAGCATCTCGGCATTCCTCTGGAAACGATGACGCTCGGCGTCGGCGTTTTTATCCTCCAACTCTCGGATTTCCACATTCAACTTCTCCAAATCCCTCTTGTTCTTCCGGAACCGCAGGTTCTCGTGGATACTCCGTTCGGTCGACGTCGCAGTCCCCGCTTCGAGCTCAAGATTATTCACTTCATCCCGAATGCTCGCAACTTCGGCCTCATACTTTTTGACCTCGACTTGCAATGTCTGTACTTGGTGGCGGCACCGATCTAATTGCTCCGGCCCTCCACGGTTAAGATAACTGTCAATACCGCGCTCAGTCCTTTTCAATTGCATGTCACTCTCGGCGAGTTTCATCGCATCCCGTTGGTGCCGATTTTCCTTCTCAGCCCCATCATTCGATACCGCTTGGGCTTTGGCTTCCGCCCGTTGTATCTTGGGGGCCAACTCCCTGATCTTCTGATCTATCTCCCCAATAGCGGTGGCATGCATGAATGCCTCCTGCTTATGAGATTCAATCCGCTTCACGAGATCTTGAGCTTTGCTAATCTTGAAGTTCAATTCACCATATTTCATTCGAAGATCCCTGACTTGGCCGTCAAGAAGCGTAATCGAGTGGCGAGCAGTCTCCTTTTCAGAGATAAACACATTGGTTCTTCTCTTGATAACTTTGGCTTCATCATTCAAGCGCTGCATCTCATTTTGCATTTCCTCAATTGTGCGTGAACCGCCTAGTTCTTGCAGGAGACGTGAAGCATCTTCGACTTGATTTTCATAGCTGGAAATTTCCCGCATGTACTTGACAATCTCGGCCACTGGAGCCCTTAGTGATTCCACTTCGAATTTTCTGTCCGCCTTCTCTACGACTTTTTTCTCATGCTAGTAATAAATTAGTTACTGGGTATCACATGCTTAATGTATATGACGCTACAGTTACTTGCCTGATTGTATTCCTCCAAAAGCAGCTCCTTGGTCTGATTCAACTTCTGAAGATCTGTCTCGAGCCTTGGGAGTTCAATCTCTGTCAGGCGCTTCCAAGAGTCAAAGCTTGGTGCAGCATCCTTTATGTGTTTTAGATCTTCTTCTAATTCATGAATCATATCCTCTGTGTTTGCAGTCATCACTGATTGCAAGCGTGTGGTAACCTAGGGCCATGTCAATTAGTTTCATTCTAAAGATTATGACCAATTTGCTTGTGATTTTACCAATTCTTGGAAGTTCTTTCTCTCAAGGGCGCTCTCAAAGTTTCTCCTGCATAGAACACACGAACCGTGCTCCTGTAGCATTTTTACTGCAGTCTCAAAGTATTGCTTGTAGAAACCAACATGCTCCAAACGTCTAGTGAGATAGTTAGCCAAAAGATAAAAGATAAAAACGAAAACGAAAAACCACCGCAGTCGGGGCCACCAACGTTCGTGCCTCAGCCAAGTTTTTCTCCACTTCTTCTGCAACACTGGGATATTGAAGGATATCCTCTTGTTCTTCCGCATCATATGCTGCCCGGACCTCCCTCTCGCATCCTAAGAACTTTTAGCAGAGAGGGGGGGGGAGGGGTAAAACAGGTATTGCCACACTTACTCGAAACCTCGAGTTTCTTCGTTCTAATTCCGTCCTTGGCAATGTTAATTCTAGTCTCAATATGCCCTAACTCCTGATTAACACCATCACGAAGGCTCGTTGCTTCCATAAGCTCGTGCTCCCGGTCACTATGGCTATTAGAAATATAATCCACCTAAATAAACTGAGAAATAGTACCTCAAGACCCGTTGGAGTTTGTTTTCCACAGTGCCTGCAGTCCAGGGCTGATTAATTACTCGGTCAATTTTATCTTTGTTTGCTACTGACCTACGAGAAGTTAGTTGTGCCCGCGTACTCCGACCAAAAACGACGGAAAAAAAGCTAGATGGCTTACATGGTCTCCAGCGCCATCCTTCTTGTTTCTAACTCCTTCTTCAAGAATCCCAATCTAGCTCGTTCATCAGCCTGCTTAGTCCCCTTCGCAAGCTCAGCAGTGACACTCTCCAACTCTTCCTCGATACTCTTGAGCTTTGAATTCTCGGCCCTAATGCTCTCATCGAAAGAAGAATTCCTAAAAGATTGCTCCGCAGATGCATGTTGCTGTTCTTTGTCTCGAAGATGTGACTTCAAAATAGCTTCTTGGCCCTCGTTCACATCCATATTGTCCAATTCTTGCTGTAGGGCTATTAACGTATCGTCCACCGATTTCCTGGAAGACTGGTGGTGGTCTTTAAGACCAGCTAGAGTCCTGCGCTTATTAGTGATTTCATTCAGCTCCTCTTGTGCCCCTCTTATCTCCTCAGCATTTTCACGCTACATCAGTCAGCAATCGAACAACATCTATAAATGGTGACATCAGAGGCCGAAGGCTGCGAATCGAAATTGCGCTCAAGGGGCATAGTGTACCTTAATACGCTCCAGTGTCAAGCTCTGATCACGGGACATCTTAGAAACTTTGTCTATGAATTCTCTAATTTGGGAATCATCGAGTTGGCTGTCAAATCCTCTAATGCCATGTCGCCGGCTAATTTCCTTAATCAACTTCTCACGCTCAACAAGTTGTGCTTCAAAGGCCTAGAACAAATTAGCTCAATTGCATCATAAAATATCACTAATGCAAGCGCTAACAGTTTGTTCGGCCTGAATACGACCCTCGTCCGTAAGCTTTTCTCCAAGGCGTCTCCTAGCCCGGTCGAGATCACGGCCCACTTCGGTATGCTTGGCTCTCTTAGCTTCAATATGCTCCTGATAGGTATTCATTCGCTTCCCATACTCGTGCTGCATTCTCTCTAGTTCAGCATCCGACTCTTCAAAGTGGGTGAGATGCTGCGAAATCTCATCGATGTAGGCCTCCATAGTGCGGGCCTCTTGTTTCTTTGCATTCAAGGTAGCTATAGTCTCCTCAAACCCTTTGGCGGTGGCGAACAACCGTTTTTGCTGATCCATGATTTCCGATATCTGACGAGTCAGCTCTTCCACCTCATCTCTCATCGATTCAATCTCGCCATGGAGTTCATCAGATCGGCGTTTTGCCTAAACAATTCTTAGTCGAAACATTCAAGCTGTACAAGCTGCTTGAGGGTGCAAAGCAAGCAAGTTCATGGGAAGGATTTCGCTCTAGTTACCCGTTCGCCTCGATCCTTGTCGGTTCGATATTGTTCTAGCAAAATTTTAAGAGTTCCCAGTTCTTCATTTTGTTTCTTCCTCAAAATTTTAATATTATCGATAGCTTTGGTGTACTTCAAAGCCTCAAATATCTCATCAAACCTCTTCTTCAGCACAGCCGGTTCACTCAAAGGCCAGAGACTCTCATCCTGGTGACAGAAAATAACATATTCCAATACCGCTTTTGATACCCCAAGATACTGTGGCATAACCTGGTCTAATTCGGCACATCTCGAACTTATCGTAGATCTCTCGCCGTTTCGAACTACCAGTAGCTGACCCTCCAAAGTCTTCTGCTGCCGAGTCGTCTTCTTGACCGTGAGCTGTAGGGAACGGGTGCAAACCATCTTTGCGTCACTTGTCGACTTGAATGAAAGTTTCACCTGAGCGAGAACCTCTTTCTCACCACACATCTTCCCAAATAAAGCGTGTCAGTAGGGTAGACATCGGAGGGTTGAGATGAAGTAAAGAACCTTTGGATCATGAATAAATGCACCTCCCTTGCTATTAGGTGGTAAGTCCCCGGTGGTGGCATACTTGAGACATTCGATGATTGTCTATAGCTTGTCAGGAAACAGCGTTTTCCCAACATACCCGTTCATCTTCCTCCCCCGGGGGCTTGCTGGTGGCGTACCGTTTTCCCTGAACCATTGTATCCAACAATCAAGGTGAGCGGCGCGTGGAATTGTATAGTCTCGCTACGAGTATTATCGAAGGAGCGGACGCTAAATGTAGGCTTTCAGTTCTAGTCCAACAACGAATTGCCTGCACAGGGTCGAGGGACTCGTACCCAAGGATGGCGAGCTTGTCAATGCGTGCTAGGGCGAGCTAAGATCAGCTCTGAGCATTCCGACATCCTCCCAACATACAAACGTAGGCGAGCCGGAAATTTTCTCAACTTACACCTATGCCAGCGATTAGCCAAAGGAACAGCCCAGAACAGTTCTCTAATGGGGCCGATACTCACATTGGGGCTGAGGGAAATGTACCCGGAGAAAAACAGTGTAAGAGGTCTGTTTGCTTCAGTTGATTGTTTGACGCAGGCAGTGGCGAGTTGCAGAGGTTATTCTTGGGTCGCCTTTGAGCTTTAGCGTAGCTACAGCCTAGGGAACGCGTTTGCGGTCCAACTCATGTCTCATGTCTTGGCAACCTACCAATGACCCGAGAATGATTCAAATTATCACGTTCACTAGAGAGAAAGAGGGCAAAAATTGGACCAACTGGAAAAGTGCATGACGGGCCCTTCGACGTTTATTTCCAGCCTCCATTACATATCACAACAATACCGCATTTTCTGGTTAAACTCGTTTTCGCGCTAAGAGGTCAGAATAAGGTGTGAGTCAGAATTTTTCACAAAGTAGCCCTTCTAGGTTAGTTGTTTCCCCTAGATTGATAGCAAAAGTCTCAAAATTAACACCCCATGGTAAATATCTATGAAAATCTTTCCCCTAAAGGCAACTCTCTGCCCAAAGAAGCCCTCGTATTTTGCCACACTTTCTTTTGACGTCTTAGCGTGAAAACGAGCTTAACCAGAAAATGCGGTAGTGTGGAGAGAGAGAGAAAGACAGAGACGCTAGACTATATTGGTAGTAGGACAACATACAGGCATCATTATCATACGGTATGTTGGTTGTGAGTTGAACAGCCGCCAAAGATAACATCGAATCCCAAATTCTCAACGGCAGTGTGACAGTGTCACGAATCACGGCAAAAGGTGCCCCTCCCTTCCACGGCTCCTTTGATAGGCCAAAACGAAAATGTACAAGGGTCTCCCATTTGCCTCCTCGTAGAATGTCACACAATTCTTCAAGCAAACATCCAAATGTGATTATTCAGTCAACAAGTAGGAGTACCATAAAGTAGATATCTTCCATCCTTTTTCTTTTTCTCTCTTGTTTTTTTCCTTCCTTTTTTCTCTCTCTTCCCCTCCTTTTTTTTCCCATTGCTCCATTCATGTCGAGTAGTTGTTGCAGTCGTCACTGCTCCTTCCTGTGTGGGCGCGAGTATTGATTATTATTATCATTTTACCCTCGACCCATCTGCTGGCTGCATGCAAAAAGGGAAGAAAAAAGATAAATCTAGCCGGCTCGAGAGGAAGGTGGATGGCCAAGTGTTCGAGTGGGTGGATTTTTTTGGTAACGGAAGCAGTGTCAGTCCTAAACCGAATACAGCAATGAATCTTGAATAAGGAAAGATGGAATCGAGTACCCTACCGGTAGAGTATGAACAGCTACAGGCAGTGCTGGCCGTTTTCAAAATCCTTCTAGACGTTCCGTTTGTCGGATGGACCGATGGTGTTCCTGAATTCGGTCAGTACGGTACTGCGCTGTACACCACAGTGCGATATTGTAGACTTGATTCTTTGCAGGTAAAAAGGTCGGGCGACTCCCGGCCATCCTTCCTCCCACCCGTGAAAAGTATCATCCAGTATGATACCGGTAGCCGATAAACACTGTTAGATGAAGCCGTGTAATGAAGCCGACCACGTCGCGAGTCCCTAAATTATTAGAATTTCCTCGAGACCCGTTAGGCTGTTGGGATAGAACCAACTCGCTACCGAATCTCAATGCTTAACATTTCCCTTTTTGTATGATACCTTTTTCAATTCGCACCCCAAGTCTCTGCGAACTCCCGCTTCAGCGACTCATCACAGTCAATTCACAACCAATCCACATCGATACTTTCACAACCATGACTTGACTTGGCTGACGGGGCTACACATTCACCCGTGCAACAAAATTTAATCAATCAACAAGGGATGCTAGTCAACGTTAGGGCAACGGTAAGGTATCATAACTATTTTTCTTATGATACCATACTTCCACTATCGGTACATAGCCAAACGGATATGCGTTGACCAGACAGGGAAAACCGGCATACAACTATGGAAAGATACTGCTATTAGTGCTGGGGGGAAGGGAAGGGGAAAAAAATAAAATAAAAAAGTGACATGACAGAGGACCATACCCCCTCACTCATTCATTCACTCTGTCAACTCGTTCAATCCCCCCCTCTCCCCGTATGTCTTCCCCTCCCCCCTCCCACTCGCACTCGCACTCGCACTCTCCCTCCTTCTCCCTCGCCTCTCTTTTCTCGGTTGCTAGTCACCCAAGAACACGAGGCGGCTCGTATCAATCAATCATTGAGCGCATGAGTGAGAGCGAGGAGAACGGTAGGAGGTAAACTGCAGGAAGCAAGCGAAGAAAAAACACCACTAAGGACCCTTTCTGAGGGGGAAGGAAAAAGTGAAGTAAAAAAAGGGAAAGAGAGAGCACGACGGCACGCCACCCTGGATGCTTTCCTGGAAATAGCGAGTCAGCATGCCGCGGTGTGCTGGACCATTTTTCGTCCACTTAACTCACTTTTCTTAATCATTCTCCATTCTATCTCTCCACCTGCCTCGCCCATCTTCTTGTAGAGTGCCATATGTCCCTCCTTCCACCGTCACACCCCCCCCCCCCCTTCGTACTGTGCCTCCGTCGCCCAGCTCATCCACTCAGTACATGTAGGCCAGGTAGCCAATATCTCATCCATGCTTCTGCCCCGCGTCGACTTGTTAACTTCCTCCTCCTCCTCCTCCTCTTCCTTTCCCTGTTTGTCCTGCTTCTCTCATCCTCCTCCTCCTCCTCCCCCCCCCTCCCACTCTTCCTTATCTTCTCACCACTTGTCCTCACTTACCTCCACTCGCGCCCGCCGAATAACTATTAGTAGACATTGCCGACCTCAATACCACAATCCCCTCCCCCTCCCTCTTAATCCTTCACCTCCTCCGCCCTTTCGGCCCACCCCCTCACCCTCTAAAGTCTGTCAAAGCCCATCATGATGAATCACCCGTCGTCGTCGTCGTCGCCCGCCCAAAGTTACAATGTTCCCGCAAGTATGAGAAGCGCCCACATGTACGCAGGCGGCATGCCTCTCGTCAACGGTGTCAATGGACAACTCCAGAACATGCAGATCTCCCCCCTAGCCGCCCAACAGGCCATCTCAGCTGGAGGATTAATGGGAGACCCAAGTAACAACCCAATGCTCGACGCCTCCGTGATCATGTCCATGGGTATGGCTGGAGAAGACGGAATGCCACTCGACCCCCAGCTGTGTACCGGCGGTGATCAATTCGGCCCCCTGTCTGTGACCGCCCCTCCAACATCGATGATGACTGAATACGGGAGCCTCGGCGGCGGCAGTACGCTAACCGAATTCACAAAGCGGAGGAATTGGTCACAGCGCATTCTCGAAGAGTTGCAGGATTTCCTACACATTCTCTCGCCGACCGGCAAAATGGTCTACGCTTCACCCTCTTCCAAAGCGCTAACTGGCTTTGGCCCGGAGGAGCTATTGGGGAAATTCATCACCGAGTTCATTCACCCAGATGATTCGGCGTTGTAAGTCCTGGGCGTTGCCCTCGCTACGAATATAGTCAAGTCGGTTACTAACTATAAGGCAAGGTTCATTCGGGAGTTTAATAGCTCTATCGCTACCGGTCAACCTCTGCGATTGTTCTACAGGTTTCAGAAGAACGATGGAACGTGGGCGATATTTGAGACAAACGGACATCCGCACATTGGCGAAGCGCCTCAGTTCAGCCCTTCTTCGATTCAATCGGTATGCAAAGGCTTCTTCATGATGTCCCGGCCTTACCCAACACGGAATGCGGCCCTGTTGGATTCTTTCCTCGAGCACAAGATTGAGAACGAACGACTGCTAAAACGGATAAGCGAGCTGAGAAAGGAGGAATTCGAGGATCATCAGCAGCAGCAACGACAAAGGCAACAACACCATGCTGCAGTCTCCCGGACAGATAGTGGAACAGCTGGTAGCAGCATGGCTTCTAATGTAGGCAACGATAACCCCATGGCCACGACGCCTAATTCGTCTGACCCTATGCCCCCACCTGCGAAACCCACGCAGTCAAATACAGCCCTGACCCGGCAAAACCTGGACCGTATGGAGGCCACGAACCATGCAAAAGCTGACAGTATTCGCGATAAGATGGCTAGGTTCGAGGGTGCTACTCACATGGATACGATCGAGATGTTGACAGGGCTACGATACCGAGAGGGGGAGCGGTCAAAGGGTATTAGCACGGGTGACACATCGCCAGCACTTATTCGCGGAGACGCCGGAGTGCCTATTCCTATCGACAAAGAGAGTCGCCATACGTCGGAGAAGAAGAAGAAACAGAAGATTGCGGACGAGTACGTGTGTACGGACTGCGGCACCCTGGATAGTCCTGAATGGAGAAAGGGCCCCAAGGGTCCAAAGACCCTTTGCAATGCATGTGGTTTGAGATGGGCCAAGTTCGTGACTCCATGCTGATGCAATCCCCCTCACACGACAGATAGTTGACATGCTTTACAGGAAAGAGAAGAAGAGAAATGCCGGCTCCGTATCATTGCCAGCAGGATCCACGGGGTCATTGGTGGGCTGAAGGATCTGCACTGGCCTTTGCTTTACCACGTCTATTTATTCAACCTGTAACCATTTTTAGTTTCTAAGCGTCACTCCTCCTCCTCCTCCTCCTCCTCCTCCTCCTCTTCCATCCCCTATTCTACCGGCATCCCATCCCATCCCATTCTATTTTCTCTTTCGCTTTTCCTCCCCTTTTTTCTTCACTTTTTTTCTCTCTCTCAAGTTCTCACTTCATTCGTTCCTATTACAATGCAGAACGGAGAGGCATCGTGTTCTCGGGGGCAAATTTTTAGGAGTTTACGGGCGGCAAGCATCATACGGAAGGCACAAAGTTCGAGGCGCAATTTGTTATTATTAATATATTTCGGTTAGGGCTATCCATGAGTCGCTGTGATACCTTCATCATGGGTGGGAACGTGTGCGCGCGTGCGTGCGGTGTGGATGTGGCTGTTGTGGATGCGCAGATGTGCTCGTAATGTCGAAGTGTTTTTAAAAAGAACAGTTATTATATACTACCTAGATAAAAGGAAAAGGGCTAAATGTTGGTGGTACACGATAGCTTCAGCATTACGAACAGTCTGCAGATGTTGTAAGGTGAAAGTATGATATCGTAGGCCACCGTAGCAGCCACACTCTGTGTTCACGAATATCGTGACGAGTTGTCGTGTGGTATTATGATACGATATGATACTCTAATACCTATCCCCCGCAGATTAGGGACTAGCGGTACATACTGCGCTAGTGCTCCACCACATGCTGCGCGCACTGAGCTCGAGTGATCCAGACGCATGAGGCTTGCTCTGTCTGCCCGGATGTACTCGAGTAGAGAGAGTCGAAGAAAAGAAATAAAACTCGGGGTCCAGTTATATACCGGTGTTCTTTCACAGTCATCATCCTACCAAGGAGATTGCGGTACTCTGGTTGGGTCAATCGTTAAGACCTGCAGTTCTATGGATAACTTGGCGCTTTGAGATATACAGCTCCGGTTAGTCACTATGTAACTTATCATACATCACTACGTTTCCTATTACGTTTCCTAGCAGCGAAACATAAAAATAACATTAGAGCTAGAGTTCCGTCATACTTGATCACTCGAGTCTTGATTCCTCCTGCAGAAGACGCATCTGACGGAGGATATCCAGGCAAGTTGTTGTGCAGCGGCGCCCGGCGGAATATGCCGCTGGAAAAAAACGCAATGACCCTCAAATCCTAGGGTATGTTTTAGTAAATCTTACCAACGTGCTTGGGGCACTCGAGTGTCGGCATTCTTGTGGTAGCGACACCGGTAGAAGTCCTGCGCTTGTGCCGGTAGTCATGGTAGAGCGTGATACCCGCTTGCCCCTAAGCCCGCCCAGGAAAGGAAAGCCCCAAGTGACGCAACAAAACGGAGCCGCAAGGATAATCCCTTGAGCAAGATCGGGCCGCCATCCAAACCTCCATACCGCCTACGGGTGCTGTTTCGTAACTTGGTATCCGTGCCTCCACCGGTACCCGGCGAAATGTAAATTTGAACCCGGAAGGGGGAAACGAGGAAAAGGAAAAGAAAAAAAAAAGGAAAAAGGAAAAAGGAAAAGAGGAGAAAAAAGGAAAGAAACGAACCATTCCTTTTCCGAGACTGAGGGGTGACTCCTTCAAGACGTTCCCCTACCCCCGCCCAAGAAAACACGTCTTCCCAGAAAAGTGGTTGTTTATAGCCCTCTGGAGAACGCGTTTACCTGTCCCCCCCCCCTCCCCCTTTAAAACGTGGCGAAACGGATTTTCTTAACCTCAACACAAACTCTGCAATTGGGTACCGGACGAGGAGCTACAATGGCAGCAATCCACTCCCAACTTGATCCCCTCCCTCAGAATCTCCCCTTTGAAATCATTTCTAAAACTATTGGCCGTGGGGCTTATGCTTCGTTAGTTCTCCTTTCCCCTCAATCCCGACTAGCCAACTAACTCCCCAGCAGGGTCAAGAAAGGCCGAGTGCCCCAGACCGGCGAAGTGTTTGCGGTAAAGTTCATACACAAGCGGTACGCAATTGAGCGGGGAAAGATTACGCTGCGGCAGATTACGGCAGAGGTCAGCCTTCACAGGCACTGTGGGTACCATCCGAACCTCATACAATTTTACGATTGCGGAGAGGATGAGGTGTGGACTTGGATTGGAATGGAGTTTGCCTCGGGTGGGGATTTGTTTGACAAGATCGAACCGGACGTCGGTGTTGCTGAGGATATCTGCCACTTTTACTTTACGCAATTGGTTGCGGGAGTTTCGTATATTCATGGGCAGGGGATTGCCCACAGAGGTAGGGGACACTCCCTGGGACAATTGCACCCCTTCCCCTTCACTAATTGGGAGAATTTGTAGACATCAAGCCGGAGAATATACTGCTGGACGATCGTGGGAATTTAAAAATTGCTGACTTTGGTCTTGCCACGGTCTTTAGCTATAGGGGCTCATACAAGTCTACTTCAAACGTCTGCGGATCTCCTCCGTACGTTGCGCCGGAGGTTCCTATCCATTGTTCTCTTTTGCCCGTTTCATGTTAACTTGGGTTGTTGAGGCTGACTGATGGGGAACCATGTATTTTTGTAGGTGCTGGTAGGGAGCTATCGGGGGGATCGGGTCGACGTTTGGTCTTCCGGTGTATTGCTCTTTGTGCTATTGGTGGGAAACACACCCTGGGATGAGCCTGGCCCCTTGTCGTGGGAGTTTGAGGAATTCAAGAGGACCAATGGCCGCCCGACATACGATCCTTGGCCAAGCATTTCTCCAGATGTCCTTTGTTAGTGTGCTCGTTGTGCATTGGCTGGATCTAACGTTCGGTCGATGTTTGCCGCTCTCATGGCTAACTTTCTGTAATAGCTCTGCTCCGGGGCATGATGAGATTGGACCCTCTCACGAGGTTCACGTTTGAGGAAATTCGGCGCCATCCGTGGTTTACACGGTGCGTTCGAAATTTCCTTTCTCTTTTTCTCTTGTGGTTTTTTTATTTTTTATTTTTTTTTTAAAAAAAAGATCAAAAATAATAATAACGTTTCCCTTGGGTATTGGCTAATGCTGTGGATCCAGAGAGAATCCTCATCTCACCGAGGACGGATCTTGCATTGACAGCGTGAATTTGGCAACGCAGTTGATGGAAGGCTTACATGTCAACTTCAACGACGTGCCAGCTAGTCGAGGAGTGTCTCATTCTGTTAGCGACGATTTCTGCAGATTATCGTCGACGCAGCCGGAAGCTCCAATTACGGATGTTGGCTTCGAGTGGGAGAGATCGTGGCAGTCTTCCTCACAGCCTTTGGGAATACCACAGGATTTCAGCTCTCAAGATTTCTGGGCTAGCTTGGCTGAAGATCCCACAATGAGCCAATTCGCACCTCAGCCCTCACTCCCGCTGTCTCTTGTAAGGTTCTCTCTCTATCTTTCTGTTTTCGTCGTATTTTCCCTACCTTCCCGTCCTACATCCTTCTGCAAGGTGCAGGAAACAGTACTGACCGGATCAAGACCCAAAATGCCCAAAAGTTCCAGGACATCTGCCCCTCACAGCGCATGACACGTTTTTATTCCTCCTATTCTTTCCGGCAGATATTGCCCATCCTTGCGAGCGCTCTCCACCGTTTAGGGGTCGCGGTGCCAGCGTTCAAGCCTTCCGACTACGATGATAACAATACGGAGACGTGGATATCCGTCAAGACATTTGACAAGCGAAAGTGTCATTTGAAGGGAGATATCATGGTCGAGAGGATGGCACCGGATGTATTGCAAGTCAGCTTTTCGAAGACGATAGGCGATCCATTAGAGTGGAGGAGGTTCTTCAAGGTATATATCCATTCATTGGACGAGTGTCCGGCCCCTCTTACCAATTGATTGGCTAACCGGAGAGGGGGGATGATGTACAGAAAGTAGCTGTCCTCTCCAAAGAGGCCGTATACACGGGTCATTAGTGAGTGGGGTAGCTAGCATTGTCATGCCCGAGAGGCGAAGCAGTCCAGACTAACCCCCGCCTTCCTTTTCTTTTTTTCGGACATATCGGGCATCATCAATTCGGCGTAGAATTAGGCATTTGTATTTGATGATCACGTGTGCTACGATATGATACCCCTCCTCCCTCCCCCTCTTCCCTCCTTGCCCTTTTATTTTAATATACAATATCTCTTTTTGTGCGTTGAATGACGAATGATGATGGCATGGGACGATATGGCATTACAGATTGATTGAATCAATTGATACGGCACTTGTAGATATCACAGATGATTAGATAGATAGATAGATCCTTGTAGAGTCATATTTTGCTTTTTCTTTTTCGCAGAATAGCAAAATCTGTGGCATTCAACCCATTCTTTTCTCTTTATTGTGTCATTTTGCGTTTATCCTGCAGGGAGGGAGGGATGGTTTCCCATATGCTGGTATCTTTTTCTACTCCCCCTCTTGTTTTTTCTTTTCTTTTCTTTTCTTTTTTGCCATCACAATGGTACCGGTGCAGCGAGATTTGCTCTGAAGAGTAGAGTACCGGCAGTTGGGTTGAATGCTACGCATTATATTCTGCTCAATCCGGTTAGAGAGTGAATTTACGTGCGAGAAGTTATGATATACCGCAAATCTGATATCAGATTCCCCCCTCCCATCCTCCCACCCCCCCACCCCCCCATAACCACGCATCAGTATTCCGTTTTCTCATTTGTCTTTTTCGACCTACTGTTGCAATTCTTGGAATCGCCTTTTCAGTTTGTTTCCCTTGTTTCGCCACCCCCCTCTCCCCCCTCTACGAGTGTAATAATAATAATAACAATAACAATCCACTAGCATTATATTGTAGGGGAAATCCGCCAATCCTGTAGCGTGTGTGAGCATAGTAACAACGTTCACCTCACCTTTACCCATCCTCAATCACAGCTGGTCGGTCAAGGATCATAATATCATATTACATTTTATGGCAGGGAAAGAGAGGGGGGGGGTATTTTGGCTCGGTTGGAAAGGCTTGGTTCTGTTCATGTTGGAGGGGGATCGGGGGCATGTGTGGTGAATCGGGCTGCTCTCGTGGTTCTTGTATGGTACATGCAGGTACAGTACAGTACAGTACAGTTACAGGACAGGACAGGACAGGATAGTTTACCGGCGGGTGGGCGGTGGAGAGGAGGGGAGGGAGGGGAAGGAGGAGAAGGAGGAGACTTGTGAGACTTTTGAAATTTAGCCTGTGGATGAAATGAATGAAGTTATGTTAGGTTACCCTACTTGTACTCGAGTATGATACTGCGTTTTTGGTAACTTATGTCATCCACAAGGATGCGGCTATCCTCACTCCTCTCATTCGTTCACCTCAACTCACGTGAGCACGCATCATCATCACCATCATCATCATCATCATCATCATCATCATCATCATCAACAACAACAACGACAACAATCCCAATGCCAACCCCCAAAGCCCTCGCCGAAACCCACCAATCCACCGGCCGAGCGGCCTACTCATCGGGCGACTACGCCACAGCCCAAACACACTTCACCACAGCCCTCACACAGCCAAACCTCCCCGCGGCACTCCGCGCAAGCATACTGGACAACCTCTCCGCCACGAAGGAAAAGCTCGGCGGCGAGGCGAACCTGGCGGATGCATTGAACAATGCCCGCGCCATGATACGACTACAACCGGCGGGTGCGGAGGGGTACCTGCGTGCCGGGAAGGTACTGCAGTTATTGGGCAGGGACGGGGACGCGGTTAGGCTGTATGAGTATGGGATTACCAAGCTCCCCGGTGGTGGCGGCGGTAGTACTACTGGTGGCGGCGGAGGGCGGGCACGATTGGAAGCTCAGGTTGGAAAAGTGCGTTCGAGGATGGCTCGGCTGGAAGCGATATCCAACCAGCGCAAGCGGCGGGATCCGTTCACCGCGCTGCCGCTCGAAGTGGCGCGGATGGTGCTCTTGCATGTCCCCTTCCGGCAGCTCATGCTCGTGCGTGGGGTCTCGCGCGGTTGGAGGGTCCTGATAGAGTCTGCGCCGGCGACGTTCGATACGTTGGATCTGCGGGAGGGGCGGAGGGGTATCAGTCGTGGGGCGTTTAAGGCGCTTGTTCGTGCTTCGCGGGGGAGTGTGCGTGTGGCGAGGCTGGCGCGGTTGGGGTCGCAGTGTGGGGATTTGTTGGGGTATCTGGTTGCGCGGTGTCCTGGGTTGAGTGTTGTTGAGGTTCGCCTGAGTGAGGCGGATACTGCGCTTGCGGGCGCTGTTAGGGATGGGGCGCTTAGGGGGTTGCGCTCGCTGGTTTTGGATGTTGTGTTGGATGTTGTGGAGGTTTTTAGGATACTGCGCCTGTGCGTGGCGGGGGGGCTTAAGGAGGCGAGCTTTGGGAGTGCGCGTGTCCCGGGCTTGGTGAGGAGTTCTCATCTGCTAGATGATAATGGTCCTCTACACAGTTTGGAGAAGCTTAGGATTGACGTCATGGAGTCGGCGTTTTACCTATCCATTCCTCTCGTAGCCTTCCCCCCCTCCTCCACATTGCATCATGAAGTATCATTCGTTCACTGACGATAACATAACATACTTAAAAGCCGACCCTCCTAAAAGCCTTCCCAAACCTACACACCCTCGAACTCCCCGGCACCTCCATCTTTCTGGAAGATGATCACCTGGACTTTACCCCCCTCCCACATCTCACAACCCTCCACTACTGCCAACCCGGCCGCCCGCGTTACCCCTTATTCCCCCCATCCCTAACCTCCCTGACAATAACCGAAACCTTCGCAGAATACACAACGCCCGACCTGCTCTCCTCCCCTCTACCCTCCCTGCAGTCCCTATGCTTCGACACGAGTCCCAGCCTCACGGTGGAAACCTTGACCACCATCCTGTCCCCCTCGGCCCCCGCCAAGAGCCTAACGACGCTGCGGCTCGAGATGTGCCCGAGGTTGGATTTCACTGCCGCGTTCGCGCTCTTGCGCGAGAGTGGGCTGGCGGAGTGCTTGCGGACGTTGTCGGTTAAGGGGAACGCCGCGTTCGGGGATGAGTTGAGTGTGGAGTTTTCGGCGTTTGTGGGGCTGCGGAGCGTGGATGTGGGGTTTACTGGGGTTAGTGGGGTGGGGGTTTTGAATATTGCTGTTAGGGCGGGGAGGGGGGTTGTGGGGGGTGATGGGGATGGGGATGGGGGGGCGGTTGAGTGGATCGGGATCGAAGGGTGTGGATGTGTGGGTGTTGATGCTGTGGAGAGGGTTAGGGGGTTAGGGATTAGGGTTTTTCAGGGAAGAGGTGGAAGGAGGGAGAATGGGAGGAGAGTTAGGTATGAATAGTATGAATGCCAGTTGGGTTGGTTGTTGCCCCCGATCATTACTTGTGTGAAGGATGGGTGTGGGAGAGAATTAGTTAGCTAGTGATAATTGTATGATACATCCCAAAAGCACTACACAAATAAACCAAACCATGCAGAAAGCCTTTTAATTCGACACGAGTCAATATGATACATTCCTCCCAATGTCGACTACACCTCTTTCCCCCCCGTCCTTCAACTCCCCGCCCCTCCGCCTCCTCCCTTCCCTCAACCTGGCAACCTCAATGACCCCACTCTGCTCGGCAACCTTCCTCTGCATCCTTTCAATCTCCTCCTCCGCCCCTTCCGCGTCGCCTTCCGCAAACTCGAGCACCAGCCTCCTGCCCAACAAGTGCGTATCCCTCAGCGCGTCCATAGCCCCCTGCGCCTCCCTGGCCGTGACGAAATCCGCGAAGCCAAAGCCCCTCGTAGCGCCGCCAAACTTCTTCGGCACACGCACGGAGCGGAGGGTGCCGTATGCTGAAAACAGCGCGCGGAGGTCCTTCTTGCTGGCCTCGAAGGGGAGGTTTTTGATTATAATTTTGGTGCGCTTTGCGGCAGGCTTTGCTTGGGAGGAGGAGGAAGAGGAGGAAGAGGAGGAAGTGTGCCTTTGAGAGGGCTTGATGGAGAGTTTGTGGCCTTCTAGCACGTGCTCGTTTAGTGCTGCCATGGCCGCCATTGCATCCGTCTTGCTGCGGAACTCGACGAAGCCAAAGCCCATGGATAGTGTTCCACCCGGGTTCTTGGGGTCGGGTTTTGTCTTTACGCATGCTGAGAGGAAGCCGTTTATTGGTTTAAATAGATCTGTTAACGTAGTGGTTGTAGTCGTGAAGTTTAGATTCCGGATGAAGAGCGTTGATGTTACTGCCTCCGTCTCATCTGTGGCATGGACTGGGAGTAGTAAGTCTGTGGCAGAGACCTTCGGGTCTTTGCCCAATGCTGCCGCTGCCGATATCTTCGGTGCGTCGACAATCTTGGGGGTGAAGCCTTCGATGAACAGGCCCTTTGGGGCCTTCTCCAGGAAGAGCACAGTCTCTTTGAAGCGGCTGTAGGCCAGACTTGCGAATGCTGCCCGTGCAGCAGGTGCGTCAGTGAACTCTGCGACAGCGATTGTGCCTGCTGGGGGCATGAGCACTCGTGCGGCTTTGCCGAAGGGTTCTACCAGGTTGCGAATGTCCTCTGCTTTGGTCCCGTAGGGGAAGTTCTTGAAGAGGATTGTCTTGTCGTCCTTCTCTCGTTTTTCGAATGCCTTGAGGTCCATCCCGTGCTGGGAGAAGTAGGCTTTAGTCTCCTGGATCACATGTGTTTCTGCGTGCGCTTGGCGGACGGCAGCATCGGAGGATGTGGGATCTAGTAATTCTGCTTTAGAAACTCCGAGACGATCTGCGACGGAGGATATTACAGCGTCGGCCTACCACATATTTAGCACGAGAAAAACGAACTGAAGAACACAACCGTAATACGGAGATTGAAAGAATTTATTACATTCATGTACATTGAGTTCCAATTAAAGGTGTTTGACGCAGCAGTGGCTTTTCTCTTTATTTCACGCTGCTTTTTCAAGGGCAACTTGGAGATGGCATACTCGTCTAGCTTGTGCTCGCGTTTAGGGGAAGCGGCTAGTATGTGCAGCAATCGGCCTTGAAATATCTTCCCGTCCAAGGATTGATATGCTTGCACTGCATGTTGCGGATTTTTATAGAGTATATACGCAAATCCTTTGCTTAAATGTGTTTTGTTGTCGATTGGTAGGTGGACCTGATGTTGTGGTATGAATGTTAGTTTTAATTCCGACATCAAGGGGAAGCGAGGTGTGCAAAAGTAGAGACACGGGATGTTAATCAGAAATTTTACTATCTATTATTCCAAAGCGGATAATCATTTGCCGTAGCATAAGATGTCCCTATCAAAGGGTCTCATCATTTCGATGGAGAGGGGTTAAGAGCAGGTAGAGGAAAGAAGGCTTTCAAAAAGTAAAGGGATGTGTGGCTAACCTCTTCAAGATCGCCATAAGGAGCAAAATGTTGCCGCAGATCCTCTTCTGCGCTCGAGTAGGGTAGATTCCGGAGAAATAATCTGCCGCTGTGTGATACTGTTTTAATCGCTTGCTCCATTTCCGATTTGGGATGGCTGGGTTGTTCCGGTTGCTCCTCTTTTGCCTCCTCTGCCTGGATGCCTTCCTCTGCCTCTCCCCATTCTTCATTAACTTCACTAGCATTTTTGGTATCCTGCTTCGTCGCACCAGTCACTACAGGGGCTAAATGTGATTCAACATCATCCGTCAAGTCTAGTAAACGATTTGTCTTAGATCGTAACCAATCCGCATCCGAAACACTGGTGACCCTGCCTCTAGCGGTATCATCTAGCTCCTCATTGTCTAGCTGCACGCTATCTATTGGAGGACCCTTATGTTTGTAATCAACGCTCATGGCCTCAGGATTTGGAGGATTTGGCCTTTTCATCTGCACTGGGATGTCTTCGTATTCGTCATCACTGCCCTCCGTGTTAGCAGGGTCTGGCTGTGAGACCTGCGCTCCGATATCTTGAGAAAAGGAAATCAAGTCTTCGTTGCCCCATGTCTTGGATTTGGACTTTGGTTGCATGACTTCTAAAAACTCTTTAAACTTTGGATCACTTTCAGAGACTCCACTATTTTCTTCGGTATCGGGCCGTTTGCGTTTTCCTGTTCCCGCAGGAGATGTTGTCGTTGTGTAATGGGAAGCAGAAGCCTCATGTTTCCTCTTGTATGCACTTGACCCGGGCGTATGTGCGCTCCACGCTCGCGGAAGATTCTCATCTTCTATCTGCCTATACGTTAGAAGGATAGGTGCTAGTGGTAGGTATTACGTACTGCCCGTGCGATCTCAACACCTATCCGTGACATCCGAATGAATGACTTGTTGAAATACTTGACGGCTGCTAAAGCCTCTTCCGGCGTCTTGTATCCGACGTATCCAATTCTCCGGCTTGGGATAAGCCGGCAATCTGTTATCGCTCCTTGTTTGGAAAAGTATGATTTGAAGTCATCATCCGTAAACTTTGGCGGAAGCCCGCGGACGAATATGCGGGTGGACCTATCGAAATATTAGTAGGCAGTGCATAGCAATTGATTTTACCCGGAATAGATGAAAAGCCTACATGCCAATAGGATAGCTTATGAGTGGTTTCTGTCTTTTCCTTTTTTCTTCTTTGAAAGGAGAAAAAGAATGGGCGAGAATGGGGAAGGGAATGGAGGGACAGAAAGAGATGAGAAGAAAAATGGCGAAAAGAGTCTGGTGGGGTTTGTGGGACCAACGGCCAATGGAAAACCTCGAGCGTGTTACCCGCTCGCCTCTACTCGAGTAAATTTAAAAAATTCTTGCATCATAGCCTGCTGTTCAGATCAGTTTTGCCTCAATTACCATATCGGGATGAATTAGGCTCCATTAATATGAATCCAGGAGGGGGGAATATTACCCTATTGGTCAATAATATTTGTTCAGATGCCCACGAGTGTCAAGCCCTAACGAACGAGGCAATGAACACCTCAGTGTGGCGAGGGCTTGGCCGTCCACAAGCTAAATGAACAACAAATGATCCAACCTTGTTCCTGACAACCAGACTCTTCCCGAAAGCACCAATTCACCAGTAACCTCGCCCCTCTCTCGTGTACCCCCGCTCCTCCTCTCTCGCTTGATATTTTCTCAAATTTCTTCGTTAGCCCCTTTTTCGTCAGTCACGTCTCTGTGCCAACAATTGATTCCACCATCTATCGTCTGCGTCACATCCACTTACCCTTATCCACAGTTTAATTTTATCACTATCCCCAAGCTCTCGAGATGGCTACCTTACCTTCAAACAGTACCGCTGACCCAAAGAGTAAGTTACTCCGACTCCCGATTGAATGGAAATCGTTCACTTTGGCCCCTTCGGATCAGTGCACTAACGTAGGTGAATACCTAGCTGTCATCAAGTCTGTTGATATGGTATGTCTGGGTTCGGTGGGCCGTGCCGGTGTTGTTTCTAATTCGTAATTCTTAGACAGAGGAGATGTCCGCTATCGCTATCGACGTTGGTAAGTTTCTATACACCAATTTGCGAGGATCTAGTATTGGTAGTGTAATCACATGCAGGGCTAACCATCTAACGACCATCTTATAGCTAAGAAAGCGATGAATAGTAATACCGTCGAGAAGGTTTGAACGTCTTTTACACTAGGCTCTTGCGTTCTCTTACATTGCTTTTAGGATATTGCCCAGTATATCAAGAAGGAGGTTGGTCAATTCTTGTCGTTTTGTCTAGACTTTGATCCGCTCGCAGAAAGCTAACTTTCATTCTATAGTTTGACACTAAATACGGCAACACATGTACTGCTTACCTCGTGATCAATCTTTCACAGCATTTCTGATGAATTTTAGGGCACTGTATCGTCGGAAGAAACTTCGGGAGTTTTGTTACTCATGGTAGGGTTTGATAGGTTTTCTGCTTTTTGAAAAACTAATACCTAACATGGGTTTAGAAACTAAAAATTTCATCTACTTTTACGTCGGGAATCTCGCAGTCTTGCTTTTTAAGACCGCATAGCTGATCTGTTGCTTGATGCGGTCGGTATCTGGTGGAAGCTGGAGGAACAGTTGGTAATATCCCATTGTTGATTGACGATGGTTATTGATATTCGTTTTTCTTTTTTCTTTTCTGCTTTCCCCTGGTAGCTATGTTTTCGGACGCTTGTCGGAGCTTGCAGGGTTTCTATGACGTGAAATGGATCAATAAATACTTCCAAGCGATCACACACTTTATATGTTTTAATTGACTGCGGAGCATTTTTTTCCGTCTTTGAAATTTGCACCTTTGTAAAGTGGCTACTGGAACTAAACCTATCTTAGACCCTGCGGCACGGTTCCTGATCACGCGTTTTCTCTTGGCATTCTCGTCCGTCGTGTTTGTAGGGTAACCATTGTAACTTTAGAGCTGCTTTGGTAATTTTTCTCCATTAGTCAGCCTATAGTGAGCCAGAAGACAAAGGCAGCCAACTTTCTCTCACAACGCCTCCATCTCAACTCTGTTGCTGCTCATCCTGTCACCTCCCCTCTGCGTCAACACTACTACTGTAACCTTCCTCTTGCCGGCCCCTATCTCCCGCTACCTGCGCCCTTCCTCATTTCGTCCCGATTTTAGCCTCTCTCATCAACAATCACTTAACCATGGACGAATACTCTGACGATATCACGGCTGAGGATTGCTGGCAGGGTATATCCTTTATCCAGAATCTGGTTCCCTGGAATTGCTAACCTGATGGTCTTCTGAGCTCAACAGTTATTTCCGCATTTTTTGACCGGAAGGGCTTGGTTTCACAGCAACTTGACTCCTTTGATGAATTCGTTGGCACCACGATGGTGGAGATGATCGATGAGGATTCCCTTTTAACACTTGATCAGAACACTCCTCAGAGCGACGATGGCATTGTTTTACGAAGATACGAGATTATGTTTGGACCTTGTTACTTATCACGACCCACCATGACCGAAGGTGATGGTTCAACACAACCTATGTTACCCCAAGAGGCAAGATTACGAAACCTTACGTATTCAGCACCAATGTACTGCGAGCTCAAAAAGAAGGTTATGGTGGCTCGAGAAGTAGGAGTTGCGTCAGATGATGAGGACGGCGGGTCTGACAATGGGGACCCGCAGAAGGACAAGCTCAGGGTACGGTACGAATGGGATATTGAGGAGGAGGATGAGGGAGCAACCAAAGTTTTTATTGGTAAAATGCCAGTCATGCTCAAATCACAGTACTGTATCCTGAAGGATTTCAAGGAGGAGGAACTTTATAGTCTCAACGAATGCCCTTACGACCAAGGTGGTTACTTCGTGATCAACGGGTCAGAGAAAGTCCTCATTGCTCAGGAGCGGAGCGCCGCCAATATTGTACAAGTGTTCAAAAAAGCGTTACCTTCGCCAACGCCGTACGTGGCTGAGATCCGAAGTGCGGTAGAGAAGGGATCGCGGCTCATTAGTAGCATGCAGATCAAGTTGTTTTCGAAAGGAGAGGCACGAGGGGGATACAATGCGACCATTAAATCGACTCTTCCATATATCAAGAGCGATATACCCATCGTCATTGTTTTTCGTGCTCTCGGTGTTGTATCGGATGAGGACATTCTAAACCACGTCTGTTACGATCGTAACGACACACAAATGCTTGAAATGATGAAGCCCTGTATTGAGGAAGCGTTTGTTATCCAGGATAGGGAGGTTGCTCTTGATTTTATCGGCAAGCGCGGGTCCTCACAGGGAATTAACAAAGAAAAGCGTATACGGTATGCGCGTGACATTATGCAGAAGGAGTTGTTGCCTCATATCTCACAGGAAGAAGGGAGTGAGACGAGGAAGGCCTTCTTTTTAGGTTACATGGTACATAGGATGCTGCAATGCGCTTTGGAACGCCGGGAAGTGGACGACCGTGATCACTTTGGAAAAAAGAGATTGGATTTGGCTGGGCCCCTTTTGGCAGGGCTTTTCCGGACTCTTTGGAGAAAGCTCACAAAGGATGTCTACAAATATCTGGAGAAATGTGTTGAAACCAGCAAAGATTTCAATCTGACTTTGGCTGTTAAGTCTAACACTATCACTAATGGCCTAAAATATTCTTTGGCGACGGGTAACTGGGGCGAACAAAAGAAAGCAGCCTCCTCCAAGGCGGGTGTCTCTCAAGTGTTGAACCGGTATACCTTTGCCTCTACCCTCTCTCATCTACGGCGCACCAATACTCCTATTGGTAGAGACGGGAAAATCGCAAAGCCCCGCCAATTGCACAATACCCATTGGGGATTGGTTTGTCCGGCTGAAACACCCGAAGGGCAAGCCTGTGGTCTTGTCAAAAACCTGTCTCTGATGTCTTATATCACGATTGGCACTCCCGGATATCCATTGGTTGACTTTTTGTCGTCTAATGACATGGAATTGCTTGAAGAATATGAGCCCCAGCGGTCTCCTAATGCTACCAAGGTTTTCGTTAACGGGGTCTGGGTTGGAACCCACCGCGATCCTCTCATGTTGGCGAAGGTTGTTCAAGATGTGCGAAGGCAGGGTGTTGTCAGCCACGAAGTCAGTGTCATTCGTGATATCCGAGACAGAGAATTCAAAATCTTTACAGACGCGGGACGGGTTTGCCGTCCGCTTTTCGTTATCGACAACGACCCTCGCAGCGAGCGACGAGGACAACTCGTCCTGCAAAAGGAGCATATAGAGAAGCTCGAAGATGATCATCAACTAGATATCGAGGACAGATTTGGCTGGGAAGGCCTACTCTTTGCAGGAGCTGTCGAATATCTTGATGCGGAGGAAGAAGAAGGTGTTATGATTGTCATGACGCCCGAGGATCTCGATTTGTCAAGACAGGTTCAACTGGGTTATGAGATTGAACAGGAAACTGACCAGGCTAAAAGAGTCAAGGCGCCGATAAATTCTACAACTCATACTTGGACACATTGTGAAATCCATCCAAGTATGATTCTTGGAATCTGTGCTAGTATTATTCCGTTCCCAGACCATAATCAGGTATGTTCCCGCTGAACCTATCTCCCACCCCTATTTTACAGCCCAAGTCCTAATACAATAACTCCCTGCAGTCACCCCGTAATACTTACCAATCCGCTATGGGTAAGCAAGCTATGGGCGTCTTCTTGACAAATTTCTCAGAACGTATGGATACGATGGCAAATATTCTATACTACCCCCAGAAACCGTTAGCCACTACCCGCTCAATGGAGTTTCTTAAGTTCAGGGAGCTTCCTGCCGGTCAGAACGCTATCGTCGCAATTCTCTGCTATAGCGGTTACAATCAGGAGGATTCTGTTATCATGAATCAGAGCAGTATTGATCGTGGATTGTTCCGGAGTTTGTTCTATCGATCCTATATGGATCAAGAGAAGCGGATCGGAATGCAAATTGTGGAAGAGTTCGAAAAGCCAACAAGGAACAACACGCTTAAATTGAAGCATGGCACCTATGACAAATTAGACGACGATGGACTGATCGCTCCTGGTGTGAGAGTTTCCGGAGAGGACATCATTATCGGAAAGACAGCGCCAATCGCTCCCGATGTCGACGAGATGGGTCAGAGACAAAAATACCATACCAAACGCGATGTTTCCACACCACTTAGAAGTACAGAGAACGGTATCGTCGACCAGGTCATGCTTACTACAAACGCTGAGGGTTTGAAGTTTGTTAAAGTCCGAATGAGAACCACCAAGATTCCGCAAATTGGAGACAAATTCGCCTCTAGGCATGGACAGAAGGTGCAGTTTGGATGCTCAACCAAGTGAAGTCTCAAATCCTGACAGCAATTATTAGGGCACGATTGGTATCACCTACCGGCAAGAAGACATGCCCTTCACTTGCGAAGGAATTGTTCCTGATCTCAGTAAGGCCTCCAAGATGATACTTCACCTTAGGTCCTTTTGTTAATTTGTGAAAGTTATCAATCCCCATGCCATCCCATCCCGTATGACGATTGCCCATTTAATAGAGTGTCAATTGAGCAAAGTCTCTTCGCTACGGGGGTATGAAGGAGACGCGACCCCTTTCACGTAAGGCCTCTAAGTTATCACTCTATCCACCTACGTTGACTAATAGCCCTCCTCTTGATCAGCGATGTAACAGTTGACTCTGTATCCACTCTTTTGCGACAGAATGGCTACCAGTCTCGAGGTTTCGAGGTCATGTACAACGGCTATACTGGTAGGAAGCTAGTTGCCCAGGTGTTCCTAGGACCCACCTATTACCAACGTCTTAGACATATGGTTGATGACAAGATTCATGCTCGGGCGAGAGGACCTGTCCAGATTCTTACTCGTCAACCTGTTGAGGGTCGTGCCAGAGATGGTGGTCTTCGTTTCGGAGAGATGGAACGTGATTGTATGATTGCTCATGGTGCTAGCGCCTTCCTCAAAGAGAGGCTCTTCGAAGTCTCGGACGCTTTTAGAGTTCACATCTGTGATATCTGCGGGCTAATGACACCCATCGCGTAAGTAACATCATGACTCTCGATAACTCTTTCACTAATATGTGTTTAGTAATCTCAAGAAGAACCTCTTCGAGTGCCGTCCGTGTCGCAACAAGACTAAAATTTCTCAAATCCACCTCCCATATGCCGCCAAGTTACTCTTCCAAGAGCTGGCTTCGATGAACATTGCTGCAAGAATGTATCACAAGCGTTCTGGAGTGAGTGTTAGAAATTAAAAAGATTTCCAGGCTGGGATAGCTCGGTGGGATTAATGCTGTTTTCATTAAATTTTCGTTTCTGTTTTCTGGGGGTTCTTGGGCTTGGGGTTAATTGGCGGATATGGGTGGAGGCCGTTTCCTTTTCCTTTTCATTTTGCTTCTTCCCTTGAGGTATGTCTGCCTTTTTGTTTCTTTTTTGTTTTTGATTCTCCCCAAAATCGTTTGTTAGCTAGCTCTTTCTCTCTTTAAAGGAGTACTAGGGGCTCTTGCTTGTATGCTGTATCATAATGTTATTATTTTTGCAGTCGCATAAAGGTTAGACTGAGTGTACGATATATTCACTGGCTACCCATTGTTTTCTCACGCTCATTTCTACTTGCCGGGTGAACGACGTTAGAAATTATTAGCATAAGATGCGGTAGGGAGAATGGTACCTTCTAAGGGAATAAACGAAAAGACTTTATGAATCGCCTATCTGTCTATTCGAAGAATGGTAGCACTTGTTCTCTGATCATTGGATATCACTCGACTGGTCAGGGAATGATGCTCCAATGTGCCCCGAAGTGGTAGTCCGAGGCCGTAAAGAGACTCCTGGAGTCAGTTTTTGAGCTTCCCGCCAGACTTTCCGATTGCACTCCAAAAGTCGTATAATTTCTTGTAAGAGGCCGACAAGATAGCTTTCCACTAAGTTGTAGGGCCTCGCGAAACCCACAAAGGGACGGCCTTTTTACACAAAGCTGACAAGATGAATTTTCAACCAAGCTAGGTGCCCCCTCAAAAGATATATTTATATGGTCTTTACACTAAGTGGAGGTAATCATTTGTGTATTTTTCATCAAGCTACCAGTGCAATACCCTCAAAGGCGTAGTCTTTTTCCCACCAAACTACGGTAGGTACATGAGCCTCGGGATGGGCCACGATGTCCCCTCGGATGAGCAGGCGGACCAAATCATTGAATTTCTCCGATGAACTGATTATCGCATAGAGATAAGGGAGGCTAAGTAGGCAGCATATTTAGTCCTTCAACATCGCTCGCTTATAATCAAAGACCATGTCTGATTTCCACGCAGCTCTTGAATAGTAGGAGCCCTAAATACGAGTCTGCAATTTCCTAGCTCGATGTGCCAATCGGCTGTCCTCTTTTGCCAGGCAATCGAACTGAATTGGCAAATACAGCAAGTATTCTGGAATGCTTTCACGGTTGGATTGCTTTTGAGACTGAATGGGGTTCATACTCAGAGTGTTTTCCAGGATGAGCATTGAGGATGAGCGTTGCTCGTATATGGTTGGGAGGATCGTTATGCCTTGCCACTAGTTTTTACACGTTCCCTGTGCTGGGCTACCGTAAAAACCCGCTGTGTCCACTATGGGGATCGGGCTCTTGACTTTCGCAATCCGAGATAAAACACCTTGTGAAGGAATACCGGTATAGTAGTGCTTTCTACACAAAGTATAGCTTGGGGAGGCGGAGCTTGCTGGATCTCATTAACTGGTATTCGTTATTTCGTTAACCTGCCGTGCCAAGTCTATTGTGGTTTGGTGCTGTAGTACTCGTATAGTTGAGATCTTCGATAGTGGGCCCAACGAAGCCCGAGCAGCACAGAACTAGGGCCATTTAGGACCTTCGCTACGCTCGAAAAGAATTACGGAGAGTTGAGCACATGTCCCCAACGGTATGCTGCCTAAAGCAATGTGCTGTACAGTACTTTGGGAGGCCTCTCGGGTAAGGTGTTGAGGGGAGCGTCCTTCCGTGTTGATTGCTATGGCACAGAAGGGTCTTAAATACAGGACAGAGATCTATTGGCCGCGTCATGAAAGCGATAAACGTAACCAGCTGCCATATACCCATAGGCCATCCACATGCCCGACAGTACAGATCAAGCTTTTAAAGTGGTCAAAGGAGGTGCTTCCAGGAATACATATTGTACTCGCCTTCTGAGCGAGATATAAGAGCCCCCTGATATCTATAATTCCCTTGATTGTATACTTCTGGCACGCATGCCTATAAAGGACAATTGAGCAGAGGAAGAAGTACGGGTTTGATTTAACGTGCTGTCGATGCAGCCATAGGGCACATGACAGCTTCGGAAGATACCGGTAGGTATGTTGACGACAATTGATTGTCGGCAAAGCTCAAGCTTCGACCAACAACTCGAGGTGCCTAATAGACCCTGGAGTTAAAACTTTAGGGCATATTTCACCCTGTGCTGCTTATTCTGATTAGAGGTGAGCAGTCAATAGCTAGAGTGGAGTTTAGCTTCACCGATGTGAAGCGAAGACAATAACGTTATCGTACAGGTATTGTAATACAAGACGAGATGCGATATTAATATGATACTGCCGGGGCGGTAGTTGCCAGATTGGAACCCGGGCGGAGAAAGAAAAAAGTGAAGGACGCCCAAAACGAGCACGGATAGACACTTAATGATGAGCCCCGTCGGAGTACCGGCAGTTAGGGGCAAACGGCATCTGGTGGTGCCGTCCTCGCAGGCGAAACGTGAGGGACATTCGGAGATTTTTTGACCTTTAAGTGTGGGGTACCAGTATTGGCTGCCATGCACTCTCGGGTGTGTAAGGGTATTTAGGGGTTGTAACACAAGCACTTGTTCGGTGGATTGCTTGAGCAAAAGCTGAAAATACTCATTCATTATCACTCGAACCCTCTAATCCACCGTAGTTTGGGCTCTATAAAACGGAGACATCTCTTTTTCGGAAGTAGGCCCGACTTTTAACAACCCCCAAGCACTCGAATGCAGTACTCGAGTACTTGGACAGGGATGAAAAAATCGGAAAACTTACGGTGGCAAAACAGGGAATAGGGGGATGATACATGTGGGGGAAGTGGGGGGTTTGAAATGCAATCAGGTTGCGGAATATCTTAAACTCAGGTTGTTGTACAAATCGGGTGGATACCAGTGCTGTATGCATGTTCAGAACTCACCTTGGCTGTCTGTGTAGTAAGCCTACTTGTAGGCCATGGTACTTGTATAGTGGAGTACGGGTACCGATACTTTCTTCCTCAAACCCTTATCCGTCTTTCTGATGTCTTCTAAGTCCCTTTTTTTTCCAAAGTGCTTTCTTCTCGACTTTAGTCCTGCGGCTAGAATAGGTCCTTAGAGCGTATGCACAACCGCGATTCCCCTCTTGGAAATAATGCCGTAGGTGCGCATATGCCTATTTTAGCAGTGGTTTCTTCTTTTGGCTAAAGTTAAGTTAATAAATTAATTAAACCACAACACTCAACCATCACAATATCACAACAACTCAGGCCAGCGCTACAGTCAAAAGGAAATGTCTTATTACCAGATCCCATGCTCCTCAAGAGAAAGAGGAATATATGCGTACAGGCATGAGAATCATTAGTAATTGTAGTTATAGTTGTAATCGCTATTGTGACTCTTATGATTGAATTTTGCGGGGTAGTGGTTGCGCCCATTGTTTGAGGACCAATTCTCGCAGCGAGTGTACTTGTAGAGACGGCCTCCCTAGCCACCCAGACACCCCAGGAGCCCGGACAGCTAGACTTGAGGAAGAAATTTTTGAGTAGTTTTCTTGGATAAACTATGGCGACTGCACTGACTCCCTCCCGTCTCCCCATACAAACCCCACCAATAGGCATCTGTTCGGGTGGCTAGGAAGGCGTTTCTATCATACTTTTTTGACCAAGTCAGCCAGTATGAAAGTGACCTAAGTTTGTGTACCGGGTTCCGAACATAAGCAATGAAGACAGCATTGGTTCCTTACACTTCTACCCCTCAAAGTTAAATTAATAGTAGTTCTTTAGCTAATGGAGGGATTTAAAGTGTTCACATTCAAGCAGCGCTGGGAATTTTCTGTTGGGAAGATACCCATTTTTCCTTAAATTTGGTAAAAGGCCCGACGCCGAGGAAGTGCTTTGTCCTGACAGTTTGCTTGCAACCTCCGGGTAAAGCGGTCACTTGTGTAAGAGGATAAAAAACAGAAGGCCCCCAAAATTCGCGGGAGAGACACCCAAGGCACACATTCGTGCCCCGGTGATTCTCATGGCTACGATAAGAGGAAGGCACCCGTGGCTCGGCGGCGGTAAAGAGGATCACCCTTTGACCCTAAATAATAACAACTATTACTTGTGGCTCTAGCTCCACTAGGAACTAGTGGAAATCCCCTACAATTTAGATTCTAGCTCATCCCTCACTCGTGCTCGAGTACTACATACTAGAGGCAGGGTTGGTGTGCCACTGCATACCGCACAGTGCCGGCATACACAGTACGTGAGCTCCGCAAGAGGCCAAATCGAGCTCCACAGCTTTGCAAGTATGAGATATATTGAATACGTGTATAGGCACTTTGAAGCGATAATGGACAGGAATCTTGATAGCTACCCTGAACCGTATGTATGAGAGCCATCCAATGCCAAGCCTGCACTTTCCCAAGTCGAGGCTAGGATCCGGATGCGGGCAAGTATGGACTAGACATCGCAGAGTACAGGTATTGGCCTACTTCCCAAGATAGGCCTTATAAAGGGTCCGGCTCGGGCCCTCAACAGAATCACCATCACCAGCCTTGAGTCCTACTCTGACACAAGAACACTTCGTGGCAATATGGTTCAAATTTCCTTGAAGGAAACATTCCTCTCTTTACTCCTCATCGGAGGTGGCGGTCGTCGGCCGTCAGGTAATTCGCCTCTGCCGATTATAGACCTTGGATATGTCAGACAGCAAGCCATCTCTTATAACCAAACCTACGATTTCTACCATTACCGCAACATAAGATATGCGGCACCACCCCTCCATGATCGTAGATTCCGCAAACCTCAGCCACCACTTCTTCAGACTAGAATACAAAACGGAAATATCTCAGTTGAAGAGAGTGCCTGTGCCCAAACTTTCGCAGGTATGAACAGGACAAGTCCGTATGAAGAGTATTTCGGCGTTGAAGATTGTCTGGTGAGTTTATTACCTTTGAGATACAGTGCCTTTTTTCTCCTTTCCTTTTGGCCAACAGGAGAGTGGTTAGTACCTAGATGTCTACGTCCCAGGGCCCGTCCAACCAGGCGATGATGTGCCAGTCCTCATCTGGGTCTTCGGCGGTGGTGACGTTATTGGCTCTAAAGAGCTGTGGGGAGATCCTGCCCGCTTGATCCGATCTGCCGATGAACAGATGATATATGTATCCATCAATTACAGGTCAGCCATTGCTCATCCCCATCCTCACCAAAACCACCTATCACGAGTGATAATTCATGATTCGATTTAGGCTTGGTGCCTTTGGATGGCTTTCTCCGACCAATGTGACAGACATTGATGTAAATATCGGTCTCCATGACAGCCTGGCTGCCATGGAATGGGTCGAAAAGTACATTTACCTGTTCGGGGGTGACAAGGACAAGATTACTGTAATGGGTGAGAGTGCGGGAGCCGCGATTATCTTGCACACGATTACAAGCTACGGAGGAGAAGGCAAGAAGCTTCCATTCCAACAGGTATATCTATCCCTCTTACGTTCCAATGTGTAATACGTGAGTTTACCTGAGATTACCCTATCCCTTTCCTGAAATAGGCAATCGCCCAATCAAGTGCATTCCACCCCAAAAAAACACAATACACTCAGCGGAACGCTCAATACGAGGCATTCAAGAACAGCGCAAACTGCACAACCCTGAAATGCCTTCGCGATGCACCCACCGAGGTGCTCTTGGAAGCAAACCGCGACCTTATCGGGATGCTCGGGACAGAGGGAATAGGAAGTATTGGCCCTGCGGTTGATGGGGATTATGTCCCGGATATTCCTGTCAGGCTCCTGAGCCAAGGAAAGTACCACCAGGAGCTCAAAGGCCTGATTGCGAGTAGCATGGGCTTCGAGGTACGTTAGCCTCCCCAAGCCTAGACTACAGTGGAACTAACGCCTTCTCCAGGCCTCAAGGGAATTCCCTACGCCAGACACTGTAACCGAAGACACGTTTAACAAAACCCTCAATAATTTCTACCCGCTAGCTCCGGAAGTTCTAAAACAATTAGTACATATCCTGTACCCGTATCGAGGTCCCGGCATTCCTGAATGGCTGCGAACAGCTGCTTTCTGGAGCGATGTGATCACTAACTGCAACGGAGTATGGTTGGCAAGATCGTTCCAAGATTCTTACAGATACGCCCTCATGATTCCACCGGCATCTCACGGTGAAGATGTCTCCTATACCTTCTACACTGGCCCCGACCCTTCGGTTGCGAATGATACAGCTGTCATCATCCACCGGAAATAAATTACCAACTATGTCATCTATGGGGAGCCCGGCTGCGCGAAGGGCGCCTGCTTCCCTGGTTATGGAAGCGGCGTGAACACTCTCTCAGTGAACACCACCGAATTAAAGTTATTAAGGATCCGTGGGCGGGCTGCGGAAGATGCGATTTATTAGAGCATCTTGCGGCGTATACCTAAGTTTTTCAGGTCAATGTTGTTATCACCTAGTCAAGTGGGGGAGGGTTTGGCGGTAGGAGAGAAATAACAAGGATAGCATTGCAAGAGGTCCATGATAATAACATTCCTTCCTTAAATCATTCAATCACATACATGGGCCTGTATCCCAAGTTCATTCTAGGATTACCACTTGTTATGTCAATCTCCCTTCTAATAAGTTCTGAAAATAAGTCTCCGTGTTGTACTCTTCTGCCACCATCATTGACAAACAGACTACAGTACTGTGCCAGACCAGCATGCGCTCTACGATACAAATCTAAATTCCTTCTACCCGAGCCCACATGGCATACTCCCATACAGTACTCCAGCATTACAAGCATACCCACTCTCCACAAGTATATACCGATATTATAGAGTTTTGCGGTAGGTGCGGAGAAACCGGTGATCCCTCTACAACACCATTCAACAACAGCCACACCAACTAGAGCACTCCAGCCCGGAAATCCTCAGAAATGCCTTCCCTTTCTTGCTAGAATAGGCTTGGGCTTCAAACGCCGCAACTCTTTTATCCAATTGACGCCAAGTCAGCACGAGTGATTCATCGTTGTTGGGGTGTTGGGCACTAGAAAAGTGCAAGCATAGTAGTGAGGAATAAATTTAAGGCTATCCCGTACCCCTGGGTTTAGCTCCCCCGGGATTGCGAGGAAAAAAAGAACATCACAGCTCGACGCATTCTAAAATGATAAAAACAAATCAGTAGACACGCCGGGGCTATGTGGGAGCTCATCTAGCTAGACGGCCAAGGAAATAGCTATGTATTATTATGATACTTTCCTTGCGGTGCCCTATCCCAGAGGGCAACTTCAACGACCTAGGACATTTCTCTTGTGTTCGAGTACTAACGATGCTAATCCGCCCATCCCTAGTGCCAAATCTTTGGACAAAGTATCAGGCCGCTAAATGGTTCTAGTATTGATAGGCCGGTTGGGTACAGTACCGTACGGTGTTAGCGTTACTAGAGGATTGTTTGTGTTTAATTTGCTTCCTGGAGGTTGTAGGGGTAGCAAGGATAAATATGGGAAAGGATAAATCTGGCCAATGAGATACTCTTTTGCCGTCTTCCGAGTTCGCTGAATTTAGGTTTCGGGAGTGCACGCGGTTGAGAAGTATGAAGGCGAGACGGGAGGAGGGCTTGGTTGCTTCTCGGAGTTCTGTGTTCGTCCTTCGGATTGGTGGTGTTGAATATAATACGGTATATTACGAGTTTACGCTATGGCTAGATAGGTATCCAGGTACATCGAAGCACTAGCTCCCCAGGGATTGTATTGTTATATTCTGGGGGAAGTTGGGCCCTCCGGGAGCCGGGACGGCAAACCCCAGAGCACCGAGAACAGACGGGAGCAAACAGGGCTATTGGCAATTAAATCTACCGGTATTGCATTATACAACCGTAAAATAGCTATCTCAAATCTCTCCTTATCAAACGACAATTCTGAATCCCATAGCAGTGCAACCCCGTCTAATAGTAGCAAGTTTTCCCATAGGAACATCGGTAAGAGCTGTACACATCCGGTCCGCTTGGCACAGCGCAGGGCCAATCCTCCGCCAGACAAGCATTGAGAGTAAATCATCCCTCAATCCTCCACCTTGACCACTGCATCCGCGTCCCGGAGTTTTAAACTCTATTTATCCTATCAGTACTATACCGGCCTTCATCCCCCACACAGCACACAGAATGGACCCCTCAAATCGACGAAGAAGGGAGAAGGAGGGGACGGCTCACGGAGGAAGCAAGTAATCGGTCCATGAAGAAGATAGAAAAGCTGTAGCGACCTAATCCGCACAAACCTCGTACCACCATCATCAGTAGCCGTAATAACAACAGGCATATGCGCACACGGGAGGTGGGGATAGGAACTTACCGCGAATACGGCGATACTTCTTACGACAGAAGCGTTTTCTGGGGACTTGATGCCATGATAGAAAGATGAGATGAGACCGCGCTGAGGAGGACTGGCCGCAGGTGCAAGTGAGCGTTTTGGTGGCATGTTGCTCGGCTTTTTGCTTGGGTGAGGTGTTTTGTTGGTTAGATGTAGCAATCTGTTTTTTTATTTTTCAGATGTGGCGGGGAGTTGCAGTTGAGGAAGTGACGTCGGGAATGGGTAAAAACTGATGGGTTTCAAAGGGTTAGGGTTTGATGGGAAGATGATTTACCTAGTTGGTAAGAGTCAAAATTAGCCATTTGACAGCACCAGAACTCGTACTGCACAACACTGGAGAACAGTACCGGTATGCGCGCATTAGCATTTGAGCGGTTTGCCACGTGCTTCATGGAATACTTTTTCTTTCTTTATTTTCCCCCAAGAAACTGTAGGTTATCAAATAGTGATTATCATGGGAGGTCATGAATAGAGATCACCGCAGCGACCCACTATAGGTTTAGTTTGGGAAATTAACGGCATTGAAAAAATCCAGTTAATGAGATCCAACATATCCAAAGGGGGCAGGCCATACCGTGTCAGGAAACTAACCCTTCCCAACACCTTTCGCAACTGCTAGGCATATGTCGCCCGGTCGCTGACCTTGATTCTATCTCGTAATTCTGGTGTTTACTCCTTGGATTTACATTATTTTTCTGGAGGTGTATCATCTCATCTACTTCTATTGCGTTTTCCACCATCTACCTTGTGTGCCTGATTATATTTTTGCCATGGTTAGGTGAGATCCAAGTTCTGGCCTTTCCGCCATGTCCACCCGGGCATTGATTGCATTTCTGAGGGCGGTCGAGAACTTTGCTCTTAAGTCCAATGTCTCTCTTCTTTGACACTACGTTTTGGTGCTCATTTGTCAACCGCATTTCGCAGAGTGGAAGTATGATATTTTCCAGTTGATGTCTAGCCTACTTGTAGAAGTCCTGAGCTTTCGGGAGCATAGGGATACAACACTATCGCGCATTGTACTGACTAACTTACAGCGCGCTACCCAGATTTGCGAATAGAACTCCAGGGGGCACACTCCGGGTGTGGATTGTTGTATGGTACGGCACTGATCTCCAATCTCTGAGTTAGTGGTACATGAGATCATTTGGAAGGGTTCTGGTGAGATGAACGGAAGGATGAAGAGGTAAGATAAGTTCTATATCCTCCGAGTGCACCATCTCTACCTCCCTTCTGTGCTCTCCCGCTCTACGTTCCCCCGGGAGGCGCGTTATCGCACTGCAGCAGTGCTCGGACGTCATAGTGCAATTAGGGTGGAGGGTTTCAGAGGATTCCTTCCCCTCCCATAAGGTGGTGGGCGGAGTTAGGAGGATTAAGTTAATGAATTCTTTTCTGGAGTTCTGAGCTGGCGCGGTAGGAAACAAGTGAAGGAGGACAAGGAATGGGGGGGCCAAATAGACTTGCTCTCCCACTCGAGAGGTTGAAAGTTCTTAGAGCCCATTTATACTCAGCAAGAAGCATCACAGTAACAAAAGAAATAGCTAGAACAACGAGGGCAACGACAATGCTGGGCGAAATCCCAAGGAAATGCCTACGGATCACTCGTTCAAGGGATCGGTTGGTTTGGGCAATGATTGTATCGAGAAGTGGAAGCTTTTCAATGAGGATATCAAGCCCAAGGCATGGACAGAGGGCGGTGAGGATATTCTGATCGCCCATTGTAACATTTGCTGGTAGGTTCATTTCCTTTCTTTCCTCTTTCCCCGCCCTTGCGTGTGCGATTGTTGACACTGGCCTAACAGAGCTGGCGCCCACACCATGACGGATGGCTGGGGCGGCACGGGTTGTCCTATTACCATCGGTCACTGGGCCGTTGACCCCCAAAGGTACAAGGTGCAAAGAGCGCCCAGGATATCAGAGTAGGTGGCAGTGTAGGCGCACAAGCAAGCTTTTGCTTGTCATATAGTGGGTGCAAAGATGATAATGAACCCTATGTATTTACCCGCCCTCACCAACTCCTCTTTCTTCGGACGGCTACTCATCGGGTGGGAGCAGTGCAATGGTATTGTAGGAACCCGCAGTAGCAAGTGCCCCGAAGACACCAACCTCACTGGTGGATACGCGAAAGCAGGCTACTCGCCCTGCTGAGCCAAAAGAGCACTAAACCTTACCGGAGGAGACAACCCCAACGAAGTAGCACTTGGTGCAACTCGAGTTTCCAGGGTATATGAATTTTGGGGGTTTAGTTTACTCACTTCTGTATCGTACTCCTTTTTTTTTCACGGGGGGATCGAACAGTTTATTTTCTGAATGATAACCGCGCCAAACATATTTCCAACTCAAGTTGTCAATCACAAATACTCACTCGTCCATTTGTTGGTGTAGAATCTGGTGGTTGTCCGCTTAACAGGCTCCCATATGCTTTCCTAATACATCTCCTTTAGATTGGTTTTCTCTTATCCGCTATTTCACTACGCAGAGCTTTCATTGCCGTTTCGAGCTTTCAACCGCAGAGATATCAAAGCCTTACTATAGTCCTAACGACTGAAAGGTCTAACTGTGTTGCGGTTGCTTTCCCCCAAGCCAGAGGAGGCGAAACAACTTCTTTTGAAAAGGAGAAATTAAAAAAATCTTTTTTAATTCTTGTTCTGCTACCCCGCCGATCGCAGGCTCACCCTTGGTGTAGTCTAGAGTCGGATTCTACCACCTCGCAGCAGGTCTAATTTACGCTACAGCCTTATTGGGGAGGCTTAAGGTCTTCAGTCTCCCAGTTCCTGTAAGGCAGGGTTTTCTTAAATCTCCTACTCTACGTGACGGATCGCTCAATAATAGCTCCCTTTGAGGGGAATCGAACTCCTGGGCCCCTGCTAATTGCACAGGAGGTTATCAGTTTCTTGGCATGTTAACCACTGCGCCAGCTAGGCATTTTCACATCATATCACCACAGGAACAAATACTTATCTTGCTGTCTTTGAAATTTTCATCTGAGGTTAAGGATGAGGATGCATACGAATGGATTCTGCTGTTGGCTGTGAGTGACTAAAGCTTATAATTTCCCTTCATTTAAGGGTGGGTCTATCCCTGCGAAGCATTAAATATTTAATAGATATTGTAGCGAAGTGGCAATCGCAGCTGGGATATTAGTGGTGGGGGGTACGTTTGGTTGTGGGAACGACAGGACTTGGAAATAATTGCGGGTTACAGATGCACAGCTGAAGGCTGTCCGACATGCCTGGGTTGATGAATGTATAATAGGTAAGTGCTGTGACGCCGAATTCATAACTTATTGCAATCGTGTTCAGGACATTGCGCTCAATTCTCAAGCCAGATGTTACGAGTGCTTTAGATCTTATTACCAAGTCAAAGGCAGTAAACAGGATGGGAGCTTGTGCATCAAGCGGGGGATATTTAGTGTGGGAGAGTCCCAGTGTTCAAATCACTATTATACGTAATAGCGAGTTCAATGCCCCCAGAGCTGGCTCCTCGAGAACTCGAGGGAGTTGGAGATATTTGCCCCTTACCCGAGAGCTCGAGACCCCCAGAGCAGCAGGGCATAGCTCTAGATATCTGTTGATTCTGTTTTCCTTTTCTTTTGTTTTCCCGCCCTTTCTTCTCCTCTGCCCAGCTTGATAGGAATGCCTCATTTTTGTCAAGTGTAGGAGCTAGGGGAGAAGGAAGAAAGAGATCTAATTGGGTAGATTATCAAAGGATTATCATAGATCGACGCTTTTGATAGGTCGCATAGTACATAATAGAGATTACTTGTACTAGTGCTGTGGAATCGTTCGCCTATCCCACACTATCCTTACTACGCCGCTTGCGTGTATGGTCCCCCACGCCGCCATACCTCCCCGCCCGAAACGTCTCACTAACCTAAGCCCTGCTCCCCCTCACCAAACCCACCGTAAGGCGCGAGCTTAGCCATAGCACTCGCTGAAAGTGGTTAATAACCGGTTGACATCCTATTATGCCTTCCTCCCTTTCTTCCTTCAGCACCTCCCCGCATCGAAGGCCACTGTACTGCACGTGCCCTCATGTCATTGCTTCTCCACAGGCCATCATCTCGCAAAATGAAAGCAAGGGAATAAACGAAAGATCGGCGATGAATTGGTGGACTATAGCTCTGTTTGGTGCACCACAATGGAAAAAAAATGCCGTTTTTCTTGCGGATTCATTTTTTTTGCTAAAGCTCGAATACCTTTGACCAAAGAGCACAGAAATGGACATATCCATCCAGCAGCTATCCTACGAATAGTTGTGATTAGGAGGCCCGCAAGTTGAACTTTATCCAAAAGGAGGAAAGGAAAAGAAAAAAAAGCGAAATGCTGAAACACTCCATTTGCGACAAAAGCGCAGTCAGGGCTAGAAAAACGCCGTTTTTATGGTCTGCTGAGCAGGGCCTACTTTCGTTTTTCATGTCGGGGTATAGTATGACATTATTACGAGCATGATACTTTAAACACCGCAGAGTGCCACACCAGACGCCTATAGAACAGATGTGGGATGACATACAGAAAAAAGGCTAATGCAATAGATGGTAAAGGAGGGATGAAGGGAAAAAGAAGAGTGGTCATGACATTGAGTTCTCCAGTTCTCGCGAGGAAAAGCTTCTTGTTTTGCGTGTAGATTTTCGCTTTTTCTTGATGATGGACTTGGGAGATGGGGTTTGCTTTGATTTTTTTTCTTTCTAGTCGGGGTGTCAGTGTGCGGTTTATTCGTTGTCGAGGAAATGAGTTGGGGGCGGGGGTGAATAAGACTTACATTTCGTAAAGATCTCCGTCGAGTAGGTTCTATAGGTTTTAATTCTTCCACGACGAGCAATTGTACGTCGCTCATGTCCTCGTCTGTGCCGTCATTTGCACACTCGGCCCCTGTTTCTCCCTCCACAGCTTTATCTGTTGTCTCCTTCTCTCCCTCCTCTAGGGCAGCGACGTCACTCCCGCCATTAACAATATCCGCCAGCGCCCTTTGCCCTCTCTTTCGCTCCTTTGCAGGGGCCTTCGATCCCTCTGCCCTCTCCTTGTCGAAGCTCCTGCTCAAGGTCTTGTTCCACCCGTCCACTAACTCAATAGCTTTCTTCCACTCCTCCTCTAACGTCTCGTTCTTCGCCACCAACCTTGCAATCTCCGCATCGCGCTCTGCGAGTTCCTCTAACGGAACGTAATTTGGCTGGTTAAGCAATTCCTTCAACGAGTAAAGCACCCCCTCGAGATCATCGCTAAGCGCATCAAACGAAGCCGGCGGTGCCACAACCAGATTCTCCGCATCCTCCGCATCTTCCTGTATAGCATGGAGCCCGCCATCGCCCGGGAGCCCCTGAATCGTCTTCAGCGTGGACAAGGTCTGTCTGATCAAAGCGATGAGGTTATCATTCTCGTCCGCAAGTCCTTGTGACAGCGTCGTTAGAAAGTCCGCGGTATCCGCCGCGAGGGAGTTCCCCGCAGCGGTCGTTGCCGTCCCATCCTCGCCCCCGCCCAATACCGATCCCTTTGATGCTCCGATTACACTTATGTGTGCCATTGGAGCTCGCCCACGCTTGCTACTGTCCGTCAACCGCTCTTTCATCTTCTGTATCTGGATGTCACGTTTTCGGATGTCATTTGCGCACTGGGTACGGACTTGTGCGAGGAGGGTTTTCAGGCGGGCAGCTTCGTGACGAAGGGCATTGGCGCTAGTTTCGACGGTTCTGAGGGTAGAGTTGAAGGAGCGGGTTTGAGAGTCGAGGATTGCGTTTTTGCGCTCTAATTCGCGGTTTTTCTCTTTTTGTTGTTCCTTGAGAAGGAGGTTAGTTTGTGAGATCCCCAACTGGCTTGGGGGGAGGTGGGTGCTCGTACAATTGTCTCATTCTGTTTCACCTCCGTAGTGCGGAGCGTTCGAATCGTTAATGCTAAATCCTCACGTTGTTCACCTTCCCTCTGCTCATTGTCAGCTCCATACTTCGTGCCGGGCTATAGGGAAACTTACATCCCTCCGGGCGATAAGCTCGTGAACAAGGTTAATGATCTTTGCCGGAGTGCTGTCGTCTTCGCCGGGTTTGTGAAAAGGGATTGGATTCCCCCGGAGTAATCCTCTGGCGGCAAGTTGGTTGTTTACATATGTCGATGCCGACTTCAAGTCTCTAGGATCCATAGCCAATATAGCTATGTGGGGTCGAGGGAATTAGTACTATTTTGGTGGGAGCTGTGGTGGTTGAGGTTGGCGCAAAGTTTTGATGGCTGTTGCCGATGTAAACAAGGGCTGCAACAATCCCGTGTCAACGCAGGGGACTTGATCACGTAAGCGAGGAGTTGGTCGGAATCATATGGAGTCACTCATGCTAAAATACCCCCTACCCTCGAAGGGAATTGCATCTGAGAGAGCGCGTCAGATATTGCCATCCAACTTTCGATATTAAATATCAGTATCCGCTAAGAACCTAGCAATCATTCCATACAATGCGGATATTAAAGAAAAAATTGAGAAGTCAATGCCATAAAAGTATAATCTCCTTCCTACTTACCCCGCGAATAGAGTTCCATACCAACCTTCCACAGCATCCGTGAACAATCGCGACAACTTGGGCCAAGCAAGCTCCCTCGGGTCCGCATTTGCACACTAAATAGGGAAAGGAGGGAGCCTATTATTTGTAGACTTGCCTGTCTAAGAGATCCACCAGCCCCAAAAATACCTGAAAGACGAAAAATATCAAAGAGAGGAAACTGTAGCTCTTCCCAAACAATCCAGATCTAGAAGGAGGATATCTACCCGTAGAAAGCCCCAGGGCTTGGGAGAATATCGGGGCTGGTAGTAGCACCTATTCTATTATAATTATGGCTGAAATTCCACTAGAATGGAGCTCTGCTCCGCTTGGGTGCTTGTTCGGCTCGACATCCCTAGTTCTAAATAACTTCCCAAGAATTTCCCTAAGCCTTAGCTCAGTAGCTAGTTAGAGTGGTGTTTGTCTACTTTCTATGATAACTTGCTGGGATTAACGTTTTCCGGTGTTAAGAGCAACTTCACTACACTTTCCTTCTCATAATAGATAACAAGAGTGCTAGCTATCCAGAGGAAAGTCTGCTCGGTGAAGATTAGTGTCATCTAGTTCTATGAGGAGCTTCGATATCCCCTGCTCCCCCGCTATTCAAGTTACAGACATATAGTACCCGAACACTAGCCAGCAGTCCCACCGCAACATTTGGCGGGAATTGACCTAAGGGTATTACCAACCCTAGACCTACCCCCCAGTAAAAAAGTGGTTCGCCGAGCATTTTTTTAATGCTCGACTGCTCCACTGCCCCCCGGATTCGAACTCATGATGGTCCCTGTTTCAAATTAGCCGGCCAGTCTCCTAAGCCATTAGACCATAGGAACTGGCCAATAGTACTCTTTCTTCTTGATCTTTTAACTGCTTCTTCAGAAAATAGCCAATTCAGGCGACTGGTATCCAATCATAGTACTCTCTTATGATATCGATAGAACGAGGAATGGGGGGGTTCCGGTGTATATCTATGCTCTACCTCCGAAATACTTGCTTTCTTTGTCAGAGGACAAATGTTCCCCGAATGCCATGGCTAGTATCCCCGACCTAACTATTCTTTGGTACAGGAAAGGACAGGGATAAAACTTTCGTATGGTAAATTATCTATGCGTAGCTGACCGCCCATACAAAACTCGGACTCAAGTATTCGGGTTCTAAATGTCTGTAACTTGTACAGCCCAGTGCGAGTAGTGTTCGGTAGAGGCTCCAGAGCTGGTCCGGGTTAACAGCTTCTAGGATCGAATGAAACACACTGTGAGAGTACTGGGATCAACGTCGAAGAACAATCAAGATTTGTATATTGCGATAACACTATGCCGCACAAAAGTAGGCAATAAAGAAAACCCTGATGCTATATTAAAGCATCGTCCTAGCACTCGGAACAAACCTAGCACCATCCCCAATCCCAAGAAAATCCCACATGAAATGAAACCTGTCACTCCCAAAATATCTCGTTTCCTCCCCCTTCGAGTTCCTAACGACCGACCACGGTGACCCAAACGCCCCGTTCTTGACTGCTTCGTTGGTGTTCTCCATCAAGGCGTTCTTGTACTCTTCCTCCTCAGTTGCCTCAATGATACTCTTTAGCTCTTCCTCTTTAAACAATCCCTTCCAAGTCTCCACAAGCTGCGACTCCTGCGAGATGTTTTTGTCCTGTTCCCAGAGTGAGACCCATAGAAGACGGAACGCCTCTAGGTAGGTTTCCTCTGGGAAGTGAGATTTTATGTAGATTAGTCCCCGTTGCGCCTACGCAAGACACCCATTAGTCCTTATCCACGGCGCATGTTATGAAGAGAAGTGAGTATACTTTAATCGTGGAGATCGGAAACACGCTCGGTCTCTTCATGGCTGGAAGTCCGAAGTACCTCTTGGCATTCCCTAAGTCGATTGCCGAGTACGCAGCTTTCGCAGGGAGCTTCCACGGGGGTTGGTTCCCTGTCGCAACGTTCACTCCCCCGAGAAAGATCGGGACAAATTCTATGCTCACCCCGTGGGAATTTAGGGCTTCGCGGTGCTTGTTTAGGAAAGTGAAGGCGTAGTAGGAGTATGGAGATACTTGTGGATTTATTAGCTACCATATTGTGGTTTCGTGCATTGTTCAGTACATGCTTGGGGGAAGGGAAAGCGGGAGGGGTAACATACCACAATCGAGATAGGTCTTAATTGTAGCGGTGGAAGTCATTGTTGCAATATTGTGGTGGAGGAGTTCCTTTGTTGACCAGCTTTCCGAGCAGCGTAAATAGTTCAGTTATATAGTATTTCTATTGTGCAGGTATCATACAAGCAGTGGTATTGTTCGTGATACAGGAGCTGCGCTGATTACTATACGGGCAACCTATCTATGTGTACTGCACGTTTAGTGATCGACTTCAGTTACCTCGGTTGGCTCAACCTTGCTGTGCAACATTGCAGCGCATACAGCATATAAGGCTATTTCCTTTTTCTTCAACTCCCCAACAAACTCATGCTCGTGAAAGGCAAATACGAATTTAAAATATGTCTGGAGATAGCTCTCAGAAGGTTGCCCTTGTAATTGGTGCGTCAAGGGGTATCGGGCGTCAAGTTGCAATTGATCTTGCTCACGCTGGTTACATTGGTTTGGCCCCCTTGCACGATGGAGCTATTATGGCTATTTTATGGGGGCAGGCGTCCTCCACCAGGATATTGCACTGACAACACAGTAGTCGTCCTCGCTGCAAAAAGTACAACTGATGAGTCTGCGCCGCACACATTCCCGCCCGATCCCAACTCTCCTCAGGTGATTCTCTCCTTCCTCCCTCGCACCTTTGTCCATCATTGACTAGAGGGCTTAGTCAACGATAACCACCGTCGCGCGGGAAATCACTGAGTCTGGGGGCACTGCCCTCACAATCCCAACTGACGTCCGCTTCGAAGCAAGCATTAAATCCCTGATTCAAGATATTCTTTCAAAGTTCTCTAGGATTGATGTCGTGATCTACAACTCTGGCGCTATCTACTGGTCAGCCCTTGGCACTACTCCCACATCCCGCTTCCGCCTTTTGCAGCAGGTTAACCCCGAAGGGTTATATATCACTCTGCAGGCTATCATCCCGGCATTTAAAAAGCAGGGAATTGGAAGGGTTGTGGTTGTTTGCCCCCCGATATATTCGAGATTTTTCCGCGGGAAGACGGCGTATGCGGTTGGTAAGGTGGGGATGAGTGTTATGGTTAAGGGATTGGCGGTGGATTGGGAGAGACAGGGGGAGAAGGGGCTGGGGATTTGTGGGATTTGGCCAGCGGCGGTGGGTCATACGTCGTATATCCTTGCGTTAGGAAGGGATAAGGCTTATTGTTCACAGGCTATCCAGTCCGGTGCCACCGGGAGGGTAGATCCGAAGCAGCTCCGGCATGCCGTAAGCTATATTCCTTCTACTACCATGCCAGGCATGAATGGCTTACTTGTTTGACAGACCATCTTCAGCGACGCTATCATAGCAATGATCAATGCCCCGGTAGAGACCATCAACGGGCTCCTCGATACAGACGAGGATTTCCTTAGGAAGCATGCAGGAACCACAGACTTCTCAAAGTACTCTCTGGTCCCGGGGACTATTCCCCGTAGAATTGTGCCGGCGGAGTTCCCAGACTTGACGGTCGCCGAGCAGGATGATGAGGGGGATCGGATTGATAGTGCGAAGGAGAGGGCTTCAAAGCTTTAGCCACCAAGCCCGAAGCCTATAATAATTAGTTGTATTTTCATTCAAAGAGCTTCCAATCATAGCTGCTCAATGACGAATTATGAATTTCAGGGGGCTTCTAGGGACTTTGGCCTGCAAACGATCTGATCAATTTCTCAATCGCTAGTTAGTCTCCATGCGCGACCTTCCGTGAATGCCTCTTTTAATTGGATGGGCGATGGCCCCTCTAGGAACACCCCGAGGCTGTTTCTATACTGTATCATAGTAGATATGCGCAGCCTCATGATCTTGAGGGGGTGGGTTGCTAGTCTCCCAATACTACTTTCACATGCTTGAATAGTTAGTTACCCAACCCACACATCAAGAATCACTCGCCTCACCCTGCGTGTGCCAGCCATGAATAAGCAATATTCACCTCCAGCATCTACCGTAGTCTACCGGTACTTGAGAGCCGAATGTTTGCTCGGCTAGATTATCTCTCCGTGCGGAGCTCGAAACGCACCGGGCGGGGAAACCCTGACCCGGCCACGATTTATCCCCGGTTAACTCCATGCACATAGTCTTGGCATTGCGTTCTCTCCCTATCACTTTTTTTGGGGAGCTCGTATTAGGGCTCCAAGCTTGTGAGATGTAGTGTTGTGTCGGGTGAACCCGTCTCCGCTTTTTGAATGGGATTGGTTGGCGAGTGTGTTACATATGTCGGCAGGTTCCTGCGTTGGTCTGGGTTTGCTAGATTAGCATTTGTGCTTTCTTTTGTTGAATATGTGGGACCAAAGTTGGAGTAGATATCTTCTGGACCACCAAGACATGAAGGTTTCGTGCCGCCCGTCAATGTTCGAAACAGAGATTAATAAGAAAGATTCCATCAATAGCTAGAATCCCGCAGATGGGCAGACTTCTAGTAATAAGTAATATTAATTCTGACTGCATCCGGCTGATAATCACTGAAGCTTGCTAGCTAGTTAGGTGGCCGGTATACGACACCTGCATTAATGAGGGGCCCTGATGCAGATATTCATTTTTCAGTGTCTTGCTGCTTTAAGAGGCAGTTAGGGGGAACTTTATTCTACCTTAATTCCCGTCCCGTATATACAACCTGGAAGGATGTTTTCCGGGGATATAATACAAGAGCTTGTAATCAGGTGGTAGCCATTAGTGGAGTAATTAACCATGGGAATATTATGATTAGAGTTACCATAAAATCTCACTAAATCCACTATTAGGTTACCACTGGTGATCGGCCAGTCAGCAAGGGATAAGCTTAGTTTGGCAAACTAACAGAATCACGAATACCAGTTAATGAGATCCAGCATGTCCCAAGGGCTGGTCTTATAGTCTGTCAGGAAACCGCTAATTCTTATTATGATGGGAGCTCTTGCCTCTAAATCCAAAGGTTAGGGCTGGTGGAGGTGGTGGGTTTCACCAGATTTTACAGTAGGTGCGGAAATATCTATAAGTATGGTACTTGGGTAATACAGGGCCGTATCACTTGTTAGCTCTATCGTGTCAGGGTGGTCAATGATCAAACTGTGCGAGTATTTGCTGGGTGACATCGATGATCGATGGTCAGTTTGAAAGAAGGTATATTGGTGGCTAGGTAGAATGGGAGAGTGACTGTAGTGATCTCCCGTGAGCCCCGCCATCTAGCTCACTGCATCAGAGCTGTATATCATGGGTTTGATGCATTATGGAAACTCCCACTGCGCCCAACTTGTGAAAGAAAAAAAGAGGAGGAACCATGAGGCAAATTCTCCTACTTGCCATTTAGCAGCAATTCATCAGAAGGTTCTTTTTTCTCTATCACTAAGCTACGATTCGCGCCGCAACCTATGAATCTCTTGAAGCGCCCGTCTAGCTATCCCGTAGATTCCAGGTCACTCAATAACATAGAATAATCATTGCATCCGTGGCATTCAGACAGGAGGCCCTCCAATCAATTGGGCTCCATAGAAATCAGTTCTCTCATCAGTAGGCAAAGACCTCCCGCTAGCATAGAATTTCTACAACTCCCTTCAAACAGGAGCCAAACACCTCTTCGTGCAAACAAAAATACTATAGGACAAAGGTTTCACCCTACAAATACCCAAAGTTTCACACGCTCACATCACCTAAGGACTCTAAGCACTCTCTCCTCTTCCTTACCACTCACAAAAGAACATCACTTTTCATCATCGTTACAATCAAGCATCTACCTTACCCCGAAATTCACATTACTCAAAATGTATTTCTCTTCCCTCATCTTCATCATCTCCTTGCTCTCTGCCCTCGTCTCCTCCAACCCACAAACTAGCGCTCTTCCAACCGGAGCCGATCTTTCAGGACTCCCCCGCTGCGCTGTAGGGCCCCCTCCGAACCTCTCCCCCCCCTGTAAATTCTTATGCTAACTAGCACCCTTCAAAATAGGTCGCTTGCGCAATAAACGCCTTCGCATCCATGACCGGATGCCAATCCGACGACTACCCTTGTATGTGCCGCGACCAAAGCTTCACCAATAAGATCAGCCTCTGCATTGGGAGGAGTTGCAATGGTGAAGAGTTGAAACGTTACTCCCCCTCTTCCCACATTTCCCAAATCACGGTATTTTACATAAGGGCTTACACTAACGGGGTCGAAAAAAATATACAGAAGCATCCGCTTATGCAAAAGGTGTTTGTGGCTCTGCTCTCCCTAGCGGGACCTCGACCACTGGTGCTGCAGAATCTGCTGATATCACCGTTACTATTTCCACTACCACAAGTTCTGGCACCGCCACTACCACCGTGGCCAAGGCTACCAGTACCACTAGTAAAGGGACCCCAAATTCGGCAAGTGGGATTAGGCCGGGTGGGTTTGCCCTTGGGGCATGGCTGATGGCTTTGTTTGCTTTGTGAGGCTTTTGCGAATTGGGGGAGGGGTTGGGGTAGACGGAGATTCTTCTTCGTTATCACCTTACTGGAAAAATGAAAATAATGTTTTAAACTGGACATATCAAAAGTTAAAGGGAAAAAAAACACCTCTTTCATTAAAGTGTAAACGCCTATTACGGATAATCTTACAATACACTAAATATGATACCGTATTGGACCCTGGAGCTTTGAGGGATTTGCACAAGTGATCACTCATGCTCAAAGACCCGGGACCGTCCACATACCCCTTCAACAACGGGACCCTGAGACGCCTTTTCCAAAGCAGTTTCCCCAGAACCTTTATCACCCTCCTTAGCCCATATGATACTTTAAACTTTTTTTTATTTTTAGAAAATAATAATGATAGTAATGACCTTTCCACCAGCTCCTACCCCCTTCCAGCGGTGAAAATGCGGAAATTCCCAAACGGTGCATTCGACGGATAATAATTTCTATTATTACTGCTATCGAAAAACGCCAACTACACCCGAAGATTTGAATAAGCTTTCAGGGAGCCCACTAGTCTCCTCTCACCCGTTCTGGGCTCTTAGATGCGGTTTGTGGCCTCAGACAATCTAAAATATCTCACTTCCTCCCATCGTCACCAAGGAGTTTGAGAGGCTAGTCAAGAGTGAGCAAGCTTTTGAACACACAGCTCTAGGGTGCAACCTTCGGCTGTCATGATTAGATTAGGGGGCTCTGAGATTGTAGCAAGAGGCTGGGGAGCGACGCCGATGTGGCGGAGAGTGTTGGAGACGCTAGGGACCTGGAAGTGTTGGCTCTTGGGAAGATGTGGAGGGTACCTTAGAGGCTTGATTGCAAGGCTAGTCACAGCATTGCGAGTCTAACCCCATACAAGAGATGTGCTGGTATGATAGTCCCCTAATCACTGACGTCGTGTCGGGGGTCTGTGGACTCCGTATAGCTGATTATGGAAATTAGGAGGGCGCATGACGCTGGAGTCACGAAGCTGAAGGAAATCGTTTCAACCCCACCCCAAAAATCAAATAAAAACTCACAGCCATAACCCGGCACAATCCAGAATACCAATGTGTGTGCGTAGCCCTATGCTGTAGAGTGCTGTTCTCTCCTTAGCGTACGAAAAGCGAACAACAGCTTTCACACCAAAGCCTCTCTAGCGCCACAGTTGTCTTGCTTGAATACGACCTTGCAAAGGTCTCCACCGGGATACGCACATAGCTTTGGTACGACCAGATCTTAACACTCAAGCGCGCCGCATTGTCAAACTTAAGGGGTGTAATGGCTAGTAGGAATGATGCTGTAAGAGCCTGAAACTGCCCCATATACACATGCATTGGGCCTACCCTAAAGGCCTTCTACTAGAATAATATCTCACTCATTAAAAACCCGAACCTGTCCCCCCCCTCAAACCCAGCAAAAAATGCTAGAGTCACTCCATCTGTTAAGCCCACTTTCGTTCCAGATTGTTAAAACGCGGAGGGGGGTTAGATCCCTGGCGCTTTTCGTTCTATAACAGTACAGTACGCTAGTATCACGCAGCGAGTTTCTCCATGAGCCAACACCCAGGGATAGAGATCGAATTCCCTTTGTCATAGGAAAAACATACACAGCCTGTAATTCTCTTACACCCCCAAACACTCCCCGCCTAGCCATCAAGTAGATTGATCCTAGCGAGAAATCCCAACACTACTTCAAGGCGTCAATCCAAGCTGATGTACATAGAGAAACCATACGTTTGCATAACATCACAAAATAAAGTGCGGACGATTGCCGCAAAAGTTCACGAAACCCTAAAATAAAATACAGGGCATCAGTCCCTTGTCTCAAGGCCAGCTATCCCGCATGACTAGAAGGCTGAATTACCTCCGAGCCACTGGGCCATATCAATACATCAGTTATCATACCATGTTATATGGTGGGATTAGGTAACCACTTATCTCACTTCAGTTAGCCTCTGCCTCACAACCACCACCATACATCCCTAACACCCATCATTGCTCCTGCCCGTTCCTTGATCCACCCCGCAGATGCACCGGATTCCTCACCAGACATTCCCTGGTACAGCTGCTAGAACACCCTATAATGGAACATTTGATACTCTCTGATCTTACCCTCATTGCCCCCCTCTTAGACTTATTTCCCAAAGACACCGGACTCCTACCAGGCGGCCCAAAAAAAACGTTCCTTCAAACTACCCCACGAACGGCCTCGCACCAGTCAAAACAACGATTCCGAGAGACCAACTCGTACTCCGACGAGGCGTCAGAGGTATTCGACTCCACATTCGACCCAATGCACGAGATCTCCCGATCAACCAAGACGTCCAAAGGGGGGTGGGAAGTGTTTGAATTCCAACGAGCGGCAGCAGCGCCGTTGAAATAAAAATCTCTTGGGATCTCACCATAAGTGGACGATTCGTCAGACGCACAGTCATCGAAGTCCCCCCCGTCTTGGTGCTCCCCATACGTCGAAGACTCATCACTCGAACAGTATCCCGAAGCAAGATCCCCACATGTGCTCAGTGTTGTCCCGGCAGTGAGGGAGGGAGTGGGAGAGGAGACAGAGAAGGCAGTGAGAGAGTTGGAATCTCCATCGGCCCAGGATGCTGCAGGTGAGCAGAGGTTTAGAAACTCCTCCAGTGGAATCATAGGCTCTGACAGGCCATCGAAACCCATTGCCTCTTTATCGGCACCTATAGTAGATGACGTCAGAATATATTGAATAAGGTGGCATTCACAGAATTTAATGAGAACGGATAAGTTGAACAGACCAATCCAGCCACGAGAGAGCAAAAACAATTCGCGAAGCAACTTTTCCAAATTGCCGGGTATCAACACCATTGCTGACCCCAAAAGTCCCAATGCACGCGTAGACAATGCCAGCGAAAGGAAGAAATAATATAGTAGCCACCCGAGAGCTCGTTCGGGGACAGAAATGGTCTGAATGCAAATCAAAGACATTTTTCGTAATGAGAATGAAATAGTGTTGATATATGGGGAAGAGAGGAAGAGAGATGAGGAAGGGGGGGAAGGTTTAAGTAGGAGGCGTGGTTTCGGAACATACGTATGTTGGCCAGGTGTGGTTGTTCACACGTGTACACGTAGTCGAGTTCGTGGCTCCTACGCAACATCTATCTTATCGAAAGCCAGGAATAGCTAGGATAAGTTTACGACATACGACATTTACCTACTTAAGCAAGCGGGATACGGTATAGGTACCAGTTGAGAGAGGCTCCAGAAACGTCCCCCGCATATTCTGTTAAAATGTATTTACTGCTCCATTGTTCTCCGATTCTTCTACTCGTAGATATCCTCTGCACTGTGTTGCTTAATATTGTAGGAGAAATGCATAGGGGTAGGCCACGTATGCATTCCTGCACTGGAGTGATTCCCCTATGTTTGCTTCCTTAAATAGTGCCTCGCTTCTTCTCTTTAAATTTCTTCTCCTTCCACCAAGAAATCTGAATAAAGTCTCCTTCTTTTCCCACAATACAGTTCGTAGCAGATTCACTGACTGTTTATAGTTTTCACGAGTGAGACACCATGATCCTAGCGACCTCTGGGACTCGCGAAAATATAAAACTGCAGAGAAAAAAAACCTCCTCCTTGATGGTTTGAACACCTTATCTGCTTAGCCACAGTACAGGAGAGCAGAAAAAACACAAGGCTCACAACCAACTGCGCAAAGCATAATATCTAGAAAGTAAGAGTGACACAGAATAATGGAATCAGACCAGACACAAGAGTGATATATTAGCATCCCGGCCCCGAGCCGCCCACCACGGAAGGTAGAAAACCGCTAGCACCTCGTTGTCCCTAATATTGCAAAGAAAGCCATCCCCGAATTTACGTAGGCTCCCGAGACCACCTCCTCCCTGAGAGGATGCTTCCTCAGAGTACTGATCTAGGCGCATGGCGTTCACCAGTCTACAGATATCCCCCGGGCCCGGATGAGGAAGATCAGTGAACTTGCTGACCCCCGCCAAACCCTGCCGTATGAAAGACATCCTAGAACTACAAGATTCCTCCCTCCCTCCTGTCGCCTTCCCTACCAACAATTCAGAACCTATACTAGACACCAGCGACTAGCTTCGGCACTTTAAGATTCCAAGGGAGTTGGAATACACCTTTCTCCATTCGTATCTATTCTTACGCCCGCAGCCCAATATAACTCATCTCTAGATAATTTGGAAAGCTCACAAGAGGCTTCTTGTGTATTTTCATCTAGACCAGAGATACTTATTGGCCCCGCCCCCACCTTTCCGATTTCCTTTTCCCTTGGGCGTTCTGCTGGCCCCTCAGGTACCCTTCGTCTTTAGCAAACGGGAGAAAAAGGAAGGAAGGAAGTAACGTACCCGATCTGATTATATCTTCCAGACCACTGCCAGAACTCACAGGGGGGCGGGCAGTCAGTCCTTCTCGAAGTTACGTGTCTGATAATGCAACAGTCATTATAGGACAACGGTCACCTTCGTCTTACATAGCTTTGACCGGGGGCCACCAAAATGGAATCCTACAAGATCAACTGAATATCGTAAACATAAAGTGACGGTTGCCCCATCAGACAACTTAATTCAATATATTTCACCCTAACCAAGCCAGCTCTAGCATTTAGGTAGCATCCGTCTTGAAGATAGGCGAGAGGGGGTGATTTCTTACTTTTTATCGTCCCGCCTCGTCTTCCGACGATTCAGAGCGGGGGGCGTCCGGCCTAGCAGCCCCCCATTGTACCCTTAGCAATGTCTCGTTCTCTTTCCCTCCCTTTTCTCCTGACACATGGAATCAGCACTTCCCCCAGTCATCTCATTTATAGTGCGCAGGGAACGAAGATCAGTAGGGCTTAATCCCAATGCACGCCCCGAGAACTCCAGCAACTCGTGAGAGTATCAGTAGTTCGTTCATCCATAGCCGGGCTCCTCTAAAAGCCACACATTAGGAATCGCTAAGCAATACACTATACAGTTTTCTGCTCTACTGTGCAGCACAGATCCCCCAAGGTCCACGCCATATTGCAGCAAATATACCAGTATCGTATTTCAATATAAACCCCATCAAACCAACGAGGAGTCACCGGAATATAAAAAAAAGGATATAAGAAAGCAGTAAAAGTTGTGGTTTTGGATGGTAATACTGGGAGATTTTTGGGTGGTTGGTCCGTGCCTTCTCCGTGCAGCTATTGTTCACCCATCTCCACTTCTAGGTACGTATCCTCGCTACTTTAAATATATCTTTTCAATTTTCCCACCTAGCAAGGGATACAACATTTTCGTGCTCGATCGGAGACCATCCTCTGGTGGAGCTACATGGTGCCCCACTGCAATTCACAGCCACCCACCGTTACCCATAGCGCCCCACAGACTGCCCCATCTACGGCCGGCGTCCGCCAAGAATGTCACTGGTTGTCGGGCCCGTCGTCAATGGTGATAACGGCTTCCTTGGATTATGAGGACGAGAGCGGGATACTTTCTCGCCGTCGGGTCTGGTCCGGGGTTCCTAGTAGTCCATCCCCCAAGTTCTAGCGCCCCCCCCGGGCTATTGAGAACACTAATCGCTACATTTTCCTCTCCAATACCTAGTACGTACAAGACTAGAGAATCCAGTAGCATGCAGAATTCGTAGTCATTTCCCCCCCCGAATCAAGGGAGGTAGATCAGCTTTTTTGAGAAAAATGAAAAAAAAGCAATTGTTTGATTTCTATTCTGCTACCCGCCGATCGCAGACCCCACCTGTATGGGAGTGGCCTAGAGTCGATTCTATCACCTGGCAGAAGGTCCGATTAGCGCTACAGCCATATTAAGGAAGGCTTAAGCTCTTCAGTCCTCCAGTTCCTGTAGGGCAAGATTTTTTATATCTCATAAACTACATGATGGATTGTTCGATGATAATAGCTCAATTTGAGGACCGAAGGTCCAGACCCCTGTTAATTGTACAGGAAGTTAATTATTTCTCGACCTGATAACCACTGCACCAGCAAGGCATTTTCATCATATCGCCAAGGGAACAGGCACTTAACTTATCCTGCTGTCTCTGGGAAAAATGGGAATAAAGATCTGCCCGTGGTTAAGGACAACGATGTTGTAACCTTTATTAGACATTTAAGCACCACAGGAGTAGCACACCCCTAAAAAAAAGGGGGGGGGGGTTATAAACATCAGCCACTGATAGGCCAACGGCAGGTCCCTCGGCAAGCAAAACAACAGGGATAGTATTTGGAGAGAGCTGCGAGCTATAGATGCACAGTATAGCTGAAGGCCGTCCGCCATGCCAAAATTGATAAGTGTACAACATGTAAGTGCAATGGCGCCAAATCCACAACTCACCGTAAGCTTATTCCGGACATTACATTCGACTTTCAAGTGGGATCTCATCAGCAGGCAGGATGGGAGTTTGGGCAGCAAGCCGGAGGCGAAGGGAGAATCCTAGTATTTGAGTCACTACAGTACTTAAAGGCGAATCCCAATGCAATGCTACTACCTTCGGCGTCTCGAGGCCCCGAGGGAGTCTGAGGCGATTTTCTCCCGATGTCGCGGTCCGAGAGTCTGAGAGCTTCAGCAGAACACATAGCTCCAGATACCTGTTGACTCTGTCTTTCTCCTGACTTACTCCTCCTCCTCCTCTTCTTCCTCCCTCTCTTCAGCCCGGTCTGCTAGGGAGGGATGCCTCATTGCTGCCATGGAGGAGCTAGGACCGAAGGAAGAGAGGAGCCTTATTAGATGGGCTACCAGAGGATCAGACCGGACTTTACGATAAGTTGTACAGTACATAAGTAGACTAGCAGGGTCCTGCTCGGGACCTAAACCGTCGGCGATTTCTCCTAGAGTCGTTGGCTCACCGTAGTGTTCTGCTCGATGTGGCGCCATTGCTCATTCAGATGTTTCCCATATAAAATTCCTCTTCCTCGCCAGCGTGCTACCGGTTTTCCAGCGTTGCCCCGCTCTTGGCCGGCGGTAGGGGGTCCCTCCCAGCAAGCAAGAAGTAAAGCGCAATCCGGGGTTGTGAGCATAGGGTGCGACTAACCGGACGATCCGGCGAACTCCAGGTTTCCTCAAGGACGGTACATAATAGAGATTCCCCTGCGAGCCCCTCAGTGGCAGAAGCCGTACAGTGCCGGTAGATTCGCTCCCAGGAGCACTGCCATTCACATTTGGCCAGTAGACGACCAGAGCTAACTTCTCGAGTGGCCCTGGAAACTACAGTACAGCCACCAGTGCATCTATTCACGTATGATACTGTTCAGTACAAAGGTAGGAACCTATTAACCGGAACAGACAGGGATATATTTGGCAGGTTAACCTTGAGCAACTGTTCCATAGCTTCTTACTGGACCCTGTGCCACCTACATATTATCCCCACCCTAATCGCTCAAAAGCACTGGATAATTCCCCCAGTTCTCTTTAAACTACCCAAGCCCATAAAGCTTGAAGGCGTCATCGCACAAGACCCTTCTCAGACTCCCAAGTCGTGATATCGAGTAAAATTTCGAGGCCCCCTCCTGGGCCGAACGTATTCACACTGCCCTCCCAATCCCAATACACATCCCACATTTGCTGAATAGAATACGCATGAGAGCTTACTCCCCGGACTTGGCGCGGTGACCTTCTCGGGCTGCTTGATTCTTCTAAAATTATCTGCAGTATTTGCATGACCTGGGCAACGCTCCCACGCTCCATGGTTTAGCTACATCCTTCAGTATATCGCCTTGAGAATTCCAAGCTCACTAAAGGCTCCTAGGACTTGCTTTTTGAACGGAAGAAAGAAGGTGTGTAGATGAAGCTTAAGAAAAGGCTTGATCGCTATAGAGCAGACAAGAGGAGAGACACATTTAAGAAAGACACCAAGTCAGTATAATATCCCGGCGAGTTCGCAGACACCTTCTTCAGCAAGCATGAGGAACCGCGACTTGCCAATCACTTCGGCAAATGCAAGGCCGCTACCCTGTATGTACATACAATCCAACGTTACGTCCGCAAGCGCGGTAACCCCGGAAGGGCAGGCGGAGCGCAAGCAAAGGGAAGGAAAGGAAAACCCACACGCAGAACACCCGAATGAGCGAAACACTACACTGCGCTAACTCGTACAGGAGCAAACTCAGACGCCAGCGGTCTCAAGTGGCTCCTTGCCAGAAAATCAAGCTAATAAATCTTAAACAGATATAAACAAAACATACTTCAGGTATTACAGTACCCGCCGCCATCCACCTCCTTGTTCGACATCATGAGTAACCTAGTCTAGTCTTCCTCCACTAGGGCATAAATCTCACGAGTGATGACCTATGACCGCCCATTCTTGGCTTAGCAAGGGAGTTGATGAAGCCCCAGAGGACGAACGGGGAGGGTGCAGCACTTACACAAGTTCTATTTTAGGTTCAGTATTTGGGGAAAGGGGGAGGCGAGGGAGGGGGAAATGGTTAGTTGAACAAAGTTTCATAGCGGGTTCATGGCGTCTGCAGTCGCATAAGAAATGGGCAGGTATCCAGGATGTGACAGCAGAACACAAGATTCCCGACCCAAGCAGTAGGGAATAAAGGGGTTCGAAAGATGTATAACAGTACACCAAAACCATACAATATGCACTACCTTCAGTTTAACCCAAGACTGATCTAGGCGCCACACAAGAAACAAACGAAGGAAGGAAGGTATAAAGGGGCAGCTGTGACAAGACACGTTTGAGACGAAGCTGCAATGCAAAGACAAGAGGTTATCATGACTAGATTCAAATCTCTAAAGTCTACCCAAGAGCGTTCGAGTAGATCGAGCAGGAAACATCGCCGCCACCCCCGATAGCCATCCCGCATCCACGATTATCCTCTTCCCATTCCCGCCCGATAAATAGCCAAGACCAACAAGACAAAAGAACTTATTACCCAGTGCCTTATCTAATAGCATTACTCCCCCACCCACCCACTCATCCTAGAATACCCTCCCCACAACACCCCCCGCGCAACCCCACCCCGAACTCAAGAATGCACATCATCTGGTAACGCCCCATAATACGCTCCCTCCTGCTCATATCTCCTCCTCGGCCCATCCACGGGACCAATATCCTCCGCAATCGTATCCTCATACGTTGGCGGCGGAATATCATCTTCTGGAGATACACTGATAACACTGCTAGGTCTCGGACCTGGCCATGCGCCCCCTCCCCCATTCCCCCCTCCCCAGCCACCGCCCCCGCCCCCGCCAGAGCTAGAGTGTGGCCGCGCAGGAGACGAAGGAGATATAGGTGACGATACTGGCGAGTTTTTCGTAGAATTGGAACCGCCGAAGGGTACTGGTGGGACCTTAAGAGACTGGACCGTTGGTGTTCTGGGGGGTAATGGCGGTACGGTCTCTTTTGTGGGCAAAGGGGGGAATGGCGGGGCTTTTGAATGGCGGGCCGTTTCGAGGAGTTTTTGGGGTGGTTTGATGCCTGAGTAGACTTGGATTGGGAGGGTTAAAGGTACCATCTATGTTTCATTAGCACTCACCTGACAAGGAGTTTATTGAGGGTGAGGTACTTCTATCGGCCCGACATGCCCATGAGATAACCCAAGGACAATCTCCAACTGGTAAGTCCTCCAGATATTACAAGTTCTGAAGCTGGGAGGAACGCTATCGGGCAGTGCAGCATTCGCCCAAAGCGCCTGGTCAGCCTCAACCCCCTCCCCGATAGGCTGGGAATCATATCCGACGGGGCTCTGCAGGCCCGCCAGACTCAAGCAAGTGATTATCCGTTTGTCCGTTTTCTTAAGATCATGTGCTGTGATCTCTGTGAAAGCGAATAAGTGAATCTGCAAACTTCGAATAAACACTGGCGTTGTGTATGGCTCTATCTTAACCAGTATCACTCTCAAAGGCAACTGGATATTGGGGACTATAATCGGAGGTGACGGAAGCCTAGCTTCGATCGTGAAGTGGACCGTCCGGGGTGGAGGGTAGATCACTGGCTCCTGTTGACGGAAAGCACCAAAGAGGCCACGCTTCTTGACGGTTGGAGAGACATTGTAAATGAATTGATGCTGGCGCTTTGCATAGGTCTCGTTTGCAGTTGGCAGGTCTCGTGGAGGTTCAATCGGTAGAAAGACAAAAGGATCAAACTAGCCTCATCAGCATCCCACCTTCCCCATCTATGAAAACAGCTGATACAAACTCACTGCGCGTAGATTAATCCTATAGAATTTTGGTCTGTCAACTTCTCATCAGCCCTCCATTCCTCACTACGAATCCACACACCACAAATTGGTCCACTATACCAACCTAATAACAGTAACTTTCAAAAAATACCTAACCCAAGCCTCGTCATTCGGAATTCCACTCAGGCTAGGCGGTAAAGTCCCAGGAAGATGTCGTCTAGCATCCTTCGCATAGTCCACAGTCCCCTTGTCAAAGCTCAACCGTTGTAAAAGATTACCGCTACCTTGTCCCTCTATGCACAGACTATTAATTGGTATGCGAACCTTGAACGGATATTCGTACTGCCCGGGCTTGAGTGTATATCCCGAGTTTGTGGCGGAGGTATTCTCTCTGATTTCAGGTGATGGGAAGACCGTTTGGACGAGGTATAAGAGCTGTTTAGATGCCATTCCATAATTCAATTAGCGTCACTTATGAGAGGGGAAGGGACGAGGAGGAGGGACCTCGAATGACGCACCCTATGAATTTCAACCTCCGCACGCTTCGAGTCTCGGTTTTCGTCGTTTCTGGGAGGGGTCAAGCGGGTTCTAGATATTCCCTCCATTTTGACAGTGATCGCAGATATAGTCTCATCATTGGTAATGTTCATTACCACCTTTCGACGTCGCCATCGTCAGCTTCGCTCATTGCTGACAGCGGTAGTTAAAACAAGGGAAAGAACGACGATGGTAATACCCTCCCAGTAACATAGTCCAAACAGGTAAACAAACTCCCCCGGTTATCAAGCTCTATCCTGACAGACATCTCAACCTAATGCGAAACAAACCGAGAAATCACCGACCGACCGACCGACCGACCGACCGTTCCAACTCAATCCCCAAGACCCAATTCGAATCTCGAAATTGAGGGGAGGCAAAAAAAAGTCAAAAATCCCAAGACTGCACCTGCAGGATCTCAGAGTTTCGCTACCGCCCCGTGAAGAAGGAAGTCGTTGGATCAAATTCCGTTAGCCTTTCAAAGGAATTAGAGAACTAGAAAGAGAGGAGGGCGGAGGTTAGATAGCCCGATTTTGTCAGCCTAGTTTTTGTGAAAAACCAGTATGATAGCAACGAAAGAAAGGGCAGGAAGAGCTTAAGACTTTATCGGGAAATGCCTTTACAGGCCCTGCTCACCGGGCTGGGTTGAAATGAGTAGTGGGCGGGGGTAGACTAGGGAAGGAAAGCGGGGGGTGGGAAGAAGTTTCGATGTTTCTGAACACAAGTAGACTAATTCCTTGTGGCGCAGCGGGGATGAAGCGGCTCGTCTAGCCTCGCGTATTCCTGGCCTCCCGAGCGCGGTATGGTACTTGTCCCAGGCAAGAAGTATCCGGAAGCAGGGGTGATCCTGGAGTCGGAGTTTTGTATCGTACAAAATCCGTGCTTATCTAAGTCGTATACAAAATTCGGACTCCAGGATCACCCCTGTTTCCGGATACTTCTTGCCTGGGACAAGTACCGTACCGGTGCTGCAGCAAGTGAGGCTCAAGCAAACCCATCAAGTTGTGTGGTACAGTAAGTTGAGGAGGGGAAATAGTATTATATGAGAAAGCCGACAATTAGTAGAACTTCTTGCCCCCGTGATATCACAGAAACCGAAGAAGGCCATTATCCGGCCAGACTATCACCTGTATTACCAGCACCCAATCTTATGGATATTTACTGCCCGTTGCACTGTGCTAGCAACGATGGCTTTTTCGCCTTCACTCTCGCACTATCACCATCATTCTCATCACCATAAAACCGTCGGGCCAGAGTCAACAAGCATGCCTGACCAACCTAACCTAACCTAACCTAACCCCAACGCACTTCTAACAACCCGAAAGGGAGAGAACGCAGAGAAGAATACGACACGGTGCACGGGCCATCCCGAAAAGCTTAGATAGCAAATATCCATGTTGGGAACCATTTGGTCTTGGCAATGCCAGTCCCCAGTATGGTAACGGTGCATCGCCTCCCGCTGATCCCCTACCAAAAAATTCAACTCAGGTTAAGAATAGTTTTTGGCTCATTCGGTAGCCTAGCCGGTAGGTTACCGGTATGCAACCCACAGCCTGAGTTGATCCCGAAGAGCCACCTGGCCCCAGAATAAATTTAGAGACTCTGTGTGAGCTCCAGATTTTGGCATTCAGGTCCTGAGGGAGATGTAAAAGAAGACGTAACGGGGCAAAGTGGATACCACTCCTGAGATAAGGTGTGGAGTTAGTTAAGGTATGTTTTAGCGATACTACCGCCTGCTTCTATATCCTTAGTAGAGCGCTTCGCCCCTACTGGCCAATAGGTATCGTGAGAATGTTGTCGTCAACGATACTCGCATGAGCTAGCATAAGCTCACCAGTCCCTGCAGGAGGGCTTCGCCATTACTTGCATCTTATCCTCACATCTCAGCCTTGTTACCCAACAGCTTTTCCCATTTGTATGCCACTCTCAAGTGGCACCGAATTGTTTGGTACGGTATCTACATTCTCCGAGATCCCACAAACACAGCCCCCCCACTTACGCGTTTTGTGCCCTGGCTCACTCAATCTGATGAACGCGTAAACCTCCAGCTTTCCCGGAGTCTATCATTCTAGATATTTGTATCCCTGCCCACCCCCAACAAGGCTCCCAGAGCCTATCGAGTAACTGGATGGGCCATAACCCTTAACATCAAGCAGTTCCTCCTCTACAAGCCTTCTCCTGCCAACATGTCTGGATACGTATCCTGTCAGCACTTTCCCCTGGATTGTGGTTTCATGGCACTCGATAAAGGCTTGTTTAACGTTTCTAGTATCAAATGAGGCTTTCCGCCCCTGGATTGGTTTGGCACTCACCCACAATGTCGAGATAAAACGCGATAGCATTAAATCTGCTGCACTTAGGCAATTTTACCAGAATTGGCTTCAGTGGTTATACTTACTGATCTCTCTTTCCCGCTACTTCGAGTGCCGGCACCATCCACTTTAACCTATTGGTCCAATTAATTATGTCAAGATGGCTTGGACCCACCAAGGTGCCTTTGTAAACGCCCCACTGAGCAGACGATACAGATACCAACCCTGTTGCACCATTAGAGAGGAAGCTGAAACTAGTATAGGGAGAGGTATCTCCTAACCGTCGTTTGGCCCTTCGTTCTCTAATATAATTCGATGGGGTGTTCGGAACATTGAGAAAAAGGAAGGCTGAGTCATGGCACCATATGAAAAGTATCTACGTAGTCATTCAGCCCATATCCCGAGAGCATAGAGATCCCTGCTTTGCAAGACCCCAGTCATTGCAACCACTATACCTAACAGACCCATCGTTGGGTACTTTTTTATTAAATTCATTGATCATATATTCCGTGGCCAACTGAGAGAAGGCCCCAGTTTCCATTCCTATGGCTTCAAGGGCTTTGTACACTCTCGGGATTCGCTGTTCTTCCGAAAATGAGACCTATGCCGTACAGAAATAGTTTGACTTACTTCCTATAGACCTGAGGCAATGGTCTGCGAAGGCTGAACCTCTGTGAGGCGTCGCAACTGTAGTCAAGGACAACACCTGGTGAGAACAGAAGTTAGCCCACTGAATATTCGCACATAAAACCTCACTAACCTTAAAATCCAGAGGCCCAAGGTTGCTTATCATATATCTTGCATCTATTCCCCTGATAAACAGCCAGCACTATTAATGATATTTCAACCCCGAAGATCGGAATAGTTACCCCTATCCCCACTCTATCTTAGCATCTTATTGCACCTTGCTCAATTACGACGAAAGGAAAAAAAAGAGACTCAAAAACCAACCATGCTATGACTGCCCCACAGTTGCTATCAGTGACTCGAGTAGTTTCTCCCCAGAGGACAGAAGGCCTCACCCTATCACGTTAACATTCCCACCCTTCGCTTTTAAATGAATACATTCCGCAAGGGCCTTAGCTCTGACTTCTATGGATCCGGATGCTGGCACTGGAGAACCACAATTATTAGTAAGCACTAGGCAATCTGGATTAGGTGACTAAACCGGTGGTTAGAATGACTCTAATATTATTAGCATCGAAAGCCTCAGTTATCCCTCGCCAGTAGTGTATCCCAGGGAGGTGATTCCCAAAAAGCCTTAACTCGTCAAAGCCCAGGAGCCCGTGGCACTACTAGGAATCAGTATCTGATCGTTTTATGACCTTTGTGGAACCCTAGTGGAATACCAGAACAATTGGATTCTTTGGGGTCCCTACAGTAACTCTATTAGCACACAATAGTACACGGAGGGAGATTTATGGAGCATACGGTATTTCTCCCTGATCACCGCAAACTCATCAGAAAAAGTTCTGCCTAGCTGCTGCACTCGAGGATCCTCAGATGCAGATTCCTTAGGTGCTCCCTTGACCCCATCAACACGCAGCACAGAATCCTGAGCTTTGCATCTCCCCTGGGAAGTCGAAGGTTCACCTACCGGTGGCCGTCCTGGGCCATGTATCCGTAAGTTTTTCGGTGCAGCTTTCATCGCCGCCCACCCGATCCTCTCGCGCCCCCTAGGTCCAAGCCGCTGCAGTCTGGTGATCCACTGGGGGATCTTTGCTTGCAACAGTGAATTCATCTCGGTAATGATTCCCATGTCATGCCGCTAAGCTGTGTGCCTTTGAGCCGGGCTTCTATTATTTTGATAAAAGCGTTCGGACCCGGGACATGCTCCAACAAGCCCAACCGGATAACACTCGGGCACGGTAAAGTTTATGACGTTAAAGTCAGAGATTCCGAGATGATGTCACAAGCCGCTAGAGATTTGCGTGCATGACTGCAGTATCCTTGGCACGAGCAAGGGACGAAGAGCCGCTTTCACGTCGGGATCATGGATAACAGGTGCATGAGCACCTGTAAACAGTTTTTAAAAACCTCAGTCGCTCTCCCGTATCAGATGCTCGATAAACGGTATCTGTAGACTTCCTGTTTGACCACACTCGATTACTTACGCTTACGGTAAAGAATTGAAGCATTACCTAATTTACCTCCTATTACCTGGGCTCAAACACTCGTAGAAGTTTGCACGAACGGACCCACAGTAGGTGGTGATAGCAGGAGTTGATTATAAGGCTTGGCTATCTGGTTCCTTGACCCTAAGTTACCTGGCAATTGCTGCACATAATGAAATCCTCGCTCCCCCCCCTCGTCTTCATAAAGTACCGGTATCCTCCCATGCATGCAACACACACGCTTTTTACCACAATCCATCGCCAGTCAGGCCTCTTTCTGTCGGAAGTATTACTTCAATGTGATGTGCGGTGCAGATATGTTCGGCCTGTGGCCAGGCTACTTGGGATGTGGGGTACAAAGAAGCAACTAGAGTCATATTGATGTATGTTGATACTGCGGATTGCTATAAAGTACCGCAGTCTCAAGCGCGTCCATAGGCGAGCAAGCAAGATAGAATCAATCTCTCTCTTTCTTTCATCGTTCAAGTCCCATTACTTTACACTGTATCTCCGACCTCTCCTGCGCGACCTCCGACACTTTCCTCCGAACTTCTACTCCCTCGAGAATAGCTGTACACTACAGACTTTGAAGCCGAGCTTTGCTAGACAATGTCTGCGCCCATGTCTGTCCCATAAAATAAAATAGTTTTACTGGGCCGGTTGGCTCCCGCGTGCGAGTATCTCTCTTTTTGCGATATCCCTCAACCTTTCGAGGTCAAGCAGGACAGAAGCTCCCGGGTCGATCTCGGGGGGGGCAAGCCCCCGCGTAAAATTCGTCGAGCGTTATAACGGGGTTTGCTTCGAGGGTTTCGGGGATGGGAAAGATATCCTACAGATCGAATTAACATATTAGTAAGGAAATCAGTTGTAATGTGCCCCACGGCGAGTCGAAACACATGGTGACACAAAACAACACCATGTTACCGATACGCTAGTGGATAACTTATAGATAGAGCGGGGAAAGAGATAATGGGAGCAGGAGAGTGAGGATGAATATAGAACGACCTTGCGTAGAATCTAACGCGAGCAAAGGAAGCTGGAGGAACACAGGGATAAGAGTGTAGGAATAGGAGGATGGAATAGCACCAAACACTAGATAAATAAAGCGAAGTGCAGTGGTGATAGAGCAGGGGCTAAAAGAAGCTGAGGCAGAAAATGCAGAAAATGCAGAAAATAACTTGTTCAGGAGGGTGTGGTAATACCCGGACATGCATAGAATTGGGTGATACTGTAGAATAGGAAGGGGAATAAAAATGACAAAAACGAGGGTTATTTCGGTTTCATCCCAGCCATGAGAGGCGGGAATCCCATGGACTTGATCTTCTCATGCTCATTTGACTTTGCGTGACTTGCCACAACGGATCCGGGACCAGTAGTGATGCCAATAGGTGGTGGTTTAGAGGCTGGGTGGTATGGGGGGGGCTTCATTAAGCGCCTATTCATATTCTCGCTGTTGCCGAAGCTGGCAGCATAGGAGGAGTTGACTTGGTGGCGCGAAACGGATTGACTACTACGATCTGAAGATTGAAGGGTCGCTTGAAACTGAGTGAGGACGATGAGGTTCTTGGATGGGGGCTTGCAGGTCCGTTTGGATAGGGAAGAGGGGTCGTCCGGCGAGCGTCGCTTTGTTCCGCGGGAGGTCGTGTCGACTGACGGGGCCGAAGGAAATTGGCAGTCCGGCCAATTGCTAGTGGGGTCCGCGACCTGGTGGTGAGAGAGTAGACTGGTGAAGTGAGGAATGCTCGTGTTGGCGGGTTCGTCGGGCCCCATGCTTTCCGTTATTTTTCCAGGAGGTGGATTTACCTGTTCTAGAGACATTGAATCTTCAGAGCCATCACCCGCAGGATCTCTGATACCTCCATATTCGCTCTGGGCTATACTTGATCGAGATGGTTCCGAAATGATGGGAGCTTCC